>Ga0307379_10000686_pt1 | contig 55812 bp, 48 predicted proteins | sample UN2MG_FD_202237 | JGI IMG/M metagenome (GOLD analysis project Ga0307379, IMG submission 202237) | Soil microbial communities from Risofladan, Vaasa, Finland - UN-2 | ecosystem: Environmental > Terrestrial > Soil > Coastal area > Acid sulfate soil | place: Finland: Risofladan, Vaasa | collected... | reverse complement strand
CGAAAAACTATCAGCTCTTGAATAAACCACGCGGAGAGTTCAAGGAAATCATGCATCGGAATCGATACAAGAAGGCTTAAGTTAGTGCCATTCGGGACATCCATGATAAGTGTTGTCAAGGGAGAGGGAGTATCCCTCTTTTCTTTCTTATTTTCGCGCCCCTTTTGGCACTGATGAAACTGTTATATGGAGTTCCGGGGACGATACTTAACTCGAAGATAGTAGCCAAAAGCCAGTAGCCAGGAGCCAGGGGATTGAAGAGGTTTGTGGTTTGGGGTTTGTGGTTTGTGGTTCAACTTCAAGCCCCAAGCCTCAAGCTTCAAGCCTCACGCCTCAAGCCCCACGCCTCAAGCCCCATGCCTCTTTGTCCCGCCCGGACCATGTAATTTCTACATCCTTGGGTGCGACATATTTCCATATTATAGGGATAGGGGTCATGTAGGGATAGGGGTCATGTCTGGACATTGGACATTTGGCAACGTATTGAGGAGATATTTAATCAACCCTTACAGGGTTGGTCGGTGGTGATGGGATGATGTCCCAGGGTAGGCCGGGGACGGCCAACCCCGGGTTTTGTTAAGGAGCCCCTTCGGGGCAGGCGGATCTTCATAGCGCCCGTGTCGCCTGCTTTATCCTGCGGCCGGGGGCCGCCCACATAGCGAGCTATGTGGGCCATCCTGTTCCCTCAAGGCTTCAGATACATATCAAAAAACTCCACGATCTCCTTCGCGCTCTGGACGCTTTCGGGCTCCCAGTAGTTCCAGGTGAAGCCGTGGATTTTTCCGGGGGCGGTGTAGAGCTTGGAGGGGACGCCGAGGGCTTGGAGTTTTTGGGTGAACTCGACGGACTGGGGGTAGAGGTTGAGCTCGTCGGCGTCGCCGGTGAGGAAGAGGGTGGGCGGGATGCCGGGCCTCACGTGGTTCATGGGCGAGAGGTGCTGGAGATATTTTTTATAAGGCCCGTCGAGTCGTCCGGTGAAGAGGAGCCGGCCGAGCGGCGCGGCCCACTTGCCGTTTTCCTTGAGGGTGCGGTCGAGGTCGAGCACGGGGTAATAGAGCGCGGCGGCCTTGACGCTGGCGTTGTACTGGCTCTTGGGGTTCCCGGTGGGCACGAAGAAGGGGTCGTCGGAGGCCCATGCCACCAGCGCTCCGATGTGTCCGCCGGCGGAGCCACCGGCCACGCCCACGCGCTCCGGGTCCGCGCCGTACTCTTTCGCGTGTTCCTTGACCCAGATCACCGCGGCCATCGAGTCCTCGACTTGCGTCTTGATATAGGCCTCCGGGATCAGGCGGTAGTTGGCGTTAAAGACCACGTAGCCGTTCGCGGCCAGCACCTTGCTGATGTAGACCTTGTTGTCCATGTCCTTGTCGCCGCTGATCCAACCCCCGCCGTGGATCATCACCACCGCGGGCCACAGGCCCTGGTGCGGGTTCGAGTAAATGTCGAGCATGAGCTTCTGGTTGCGCTCGTGGCCGGGCACGAAGGGCACGTCAGCGACCACGATCTCGGCCTTGCCTCCGAAGTCCTCGTGCGGCCCGGGCGGGGTGCCGGATTGCAGGTTCTTGGCAAAGGCGGACGAGCTCAGGCCAAACGACAGGACCAGTGAGACGGCCAGCGCCGCTGCTATCGCTCCCCATTTTTTTTGCATCACTTGCCTCCTTTGAGATTCTCATCCAGGAACTTGATCATGCGGTCATAGGTCTGCTGGGCGGATTTTTTCCAGTGCCAGGTCGGCCAGAGGTGGTTTTCGCCCGGCTGCATGTACGACTCCACCGGCGCGCCCACGGCCTTGAGCGCCGCGATGTAATTTTCGTTGTCCGCCCGCAGTTCCTCCTTCTCGGCGTAAACCACGAGCTGCGGCGGCAGGTCCGGCCGCAGGCGCCGCAGCGGCGAGCATTGCCGGTAAAGTTCCGGGTCGCTCTGCGGGGTCGCGCCCATGATGCGTAGATATATTTTATTGTCGCCCTGGTATTCGCGGTTCATGTCGTAAACGCCGCTTACGGGGATGGCCGCCCGCACCTTGCAATCGTTGCCCTGGTCGCTCTGGTAGGTCGGCGTGAAGTAGGGGTTGCCGCACTCGTCCGCGACCATGGCCGCGAGGTGGCCGCCCGCGCTGTGCCCGGCCACCGCCATCCGCGCCGGATCGCCGTGATACTCGGCCGCGTGGTCCTTGGCCCAGATCACCGCGCCCATGGCGTCCTCCACGATCGTCTTCATCGTGACCTCCGGGACCATCCGGTAATTCGCGTTGACCACCACGTAGCCGCGGTTGGTGATGTAGCAACCGAGGCCCTCGTTGGCCTCCTTGGAAAAGAACTCCCACGAGCCGCCGTGGAGCCACACCAGCACCGGGAACGGACCCTCGCCCGCGGGCCAGCTCACGTCCAGGAGAATCTTATCTCCGCCCGGCGCGGCCCACACCACGTCGCGCGCATAATTCGCCACCGGCTCCGGCTTGATCATCAGCGGGACCAGGTTGTCCAGCTTCTGCGACGACTTCGAGGTCACGCACCCGGCCAGCAAAATCGCGCCCACTAATGCCGTCATTACTCCCTTCCGCATTAACATCCTCCCTTGCCGGTCATCTTTCTCTGGCCACCCAATCTTCATCCCATCCCGCTCCTAAAGCAAGACTTTGCCGATCGCTCGATGGTAAAATGAATATGAAGCTCTGACGCTACCTCACCAACCATAACCACCCCGCCGCCGCGAGCAGAGTCAGAATAGTTACGGGCACGCCGGTCCTGGCGTGGTCCGCCCACGAGATTTTCACGCCGAGCTTCCTGGCCTGGTCCACCACTATTATGTTCGCGATGCTGCCGACAATAAACAGGTTGCCGGCGAGCGTGCTGGCGAGGGCGAGGATGGGCCCGGCGAGGGGGTGAGCGGCGGAGGGCAGGAGCAGCATGGTGGCGGGGACGTTGGAGACGAGGTTGGAGAGGACGGCGGTGATGATGAAAAGCCACGCTGGTTGTTGCGCGTCCACGCCCGCGGCCTTGAGGCCGCTCATGAGCCGGGCCAGCATTCCGGAGTCGTCGAGCACGCGGTTGACCACGAACAGGCCTATAAAGAGGACGAGGAGCTGCCAGTCCACCAGGCCGAGCATGTCGCGGGTGGCCATGCGGCGGGAGGTGAGGAGAATGGCGGCGGCGGCCAGGGCCACGACCTCGCGGGGCCAGGGCGCGAAGAGGAAAGCGATGACGAGGAGGGTGAGCACGGCGAATCCCTTGAAGGTCTGCCACGGGTTGAACACGGTATCGGCGACCTGGGGGACCGGAGTTTCTTTTTCCCATCGGCCCCGGAAGCGCAGCACGATTGCGGCCCAGACAATGGCGAGACCGAGCAGCGAGGGAACGAGCGCGTCTGCCAGGTAGCCGGCAAAGGAGAGGTTAAGCGTTTGCCCGATCAGCATGTTCTGCGGGTTGCCGATCAGGGTGGCGGCGCTGCCCACGTTGGAAGCGCAGGCGAGCGCGAGCAGGAAGGGCAGGGGATCGAGGCGGCGGCGGGCGCATCCTTCGATCAGGATGGGCGCGACGGCCAGGCAGACCACGTCGTTGGCGAGCAGCGCCGAGAGCAGGCCGGATGCGGCGATGAGGAGAGCGAGGAGCCCTGAAGGCGATGCGTCCGCGGCGGCGATGCGGCGGGTGACGTGGGTGTAAAAGCCGCCGAGCCGGAACTGGGCGGACACCACCATGAGCCCGAGCAGCAGCGCGATGGTGGACACGTCCACCGCCTCCCAGGCCTTTTGCGGGCCGATCTTGCCGAGGGCCAGGCAGAGGATGGCGCCGAGCAGCGCGATGCCGGTGCGGTCGAGCTTGAGGCCCGGCACTTCGCCCAGCACCATGCCCGCATAGACAAAAATAAATACCGCCAGCACCACGGTATCCATGGCCCAATTGTACTCTGCAATTGGCGGGGGACCAATGGCAAGGGGCGGCGAATGAGCCGCCCCTCCCTGGTTACTTGCTGCTGGCTACTATCTACTTTTCCTCAGCTCCCGTTATGCTCCGGCCCTCCTCCCCACATGGTCCATCCGTCGGCGTCGTTGTCATCGAGGTCAATGCTGACGAGGACGCCGTTGGTGGTTCCCACGAAGAGTCGGCCGTTGGCGAGGGCGGGCTGGAAGCGCATGGGCGATCCGATCTCGATGGTGTCCTTGATCCTGCCCTTTTTGCGGTCGAGCACGATGACTTTGCCGGTGGCGGTGGCGAGGTAGAGGCTGTCGCCCGCGGGGGAGGGCGGGGCCGCGAGGTGGCCGCCGATTTTTTCGAGGTCGCCGGAGAGGTCTCGGGACCAGCGTTCCTTGCCGGAGTCCGGGTCGAGCGCGACCACCTGGTCGCCCTGGGTCAGGTAGAGCACGCCGTCATAGACGCACGGCCGGGATCCCTGGTACTCCCACAGGCCGCGCACGGTTCCCTGTCCCACGTTGGCCTGGGCCGCGCCGAGCTTGGCGCTGGCCGGGCCGGAAGAAAAGCCCACCGAGGCGTCGTCGGACTTCTGCGCGGTGTTATAGGCGGAGCGCTCCTGGACCTTGGCGTCAAGGTAGGGCGCTGACTTTTTGCGCCACGAGCCGTCGGCCTGGTTGGGCTCGCCCTTCTTGTTCTCCATGCGCAGCACGCCTTCCATGGGCTTCAAGTCGTCGCCCTGCTCGCGCTGGCTCACGAAGACCTGGTCCTTAAACAGCCACGGCGCGCTGGTGGCCCGGAAGTCCTTTTTCCAGACCAGGTCGCCGTTCTTCATCCGGAAGCGGTACACGTTGCCGTCGAAGGTGGTGATGTAAACCGAGTCCTTGTACACCACCGGCGCGCTGATGATGTCGCCCGCGATGCCGGCCCTCCACTTTTCCTCGCCGTCCTTCAGGCCGAGCGCGATGAGCTCGTGGCTCCGGGAGCCGGGGAAGGCCATGAGGACCTTGCCCTGGGCGATGGCGGGCTGGCTCATCAGCGGGTCGCCCAGCCAGCGGCTCCACAACATCTTTCCGCTCCGGGCGTCCACCACGAACAGGGTGCAGCTCTCGGTGTTGAAGACCACTACGCCGTCGTCCACCACCGCCGCGGTCGGGCCGTCGTCGGAAACCCGGATGGCCCAGCGCGGACGGCCGGTTTGCGCGTCAAACGCGTAGAATTCGTAGCTCCCGAAGCCGCCGCCCACGAAGACCATGCCGTCCACCACGGCGGGCGTGGTCAGCGCGCGGTTGCCGGGGACGGTGACGCGCCAGCCGCTTTTCCCGTCCTTGGTCTTGAATTTTTCCGCTTTGAGATTATCGAGCGGGATGGGCGTGACCGAGCCCCGCTTGTCGCCGCGGCCCGATGGCTCCATGACCTGTTCCGCGCCCTGGCCAGGGCCGTTCACCGGCGCCGAGATCACCGGGTATTCCTGGTTGAGCTTCTTCTGCTCCTGGTCCTGGCCGGCCATACCGATGCCCGCGGAAAGGGCAAGCAGCAGCAGGGCCGCGAGAATGGTCCGCATGTGGTTCTTCATGGTTTCAGGTCCCTCCTTTTTTTGTTAGAACGCCCGGGGCGCGAAAAAGTTCTAAGTGGAGGGGTCAGACCCTCACTTGTTTCTTTTTTTTCTCTTTTTCCTTGACATTGAATCAGGAGGGGATATACTGCATTAGGGCTTACGGGAAGGCATGGAAAGGACAGGCAATATGCCGTATGGTGCTGGAAAGTATGGTGGCGGGTAAAGAATGAGCGGGACAATGTTAAATGTTAAGACCTGACCCCAATTCCGCCAATTCCGCAGGCTGAGGTTGAAGGGCGTAGTACCTAATGTTGGAATTCATCAATAACCGGTGCCTGGCACCAATCTATTAAAAGCTTTTGCAAGGGGAGGGAAAAATGGCAATCTTTGTTTTTGCTGCTATTGTAATTTATTTTATATGGATGCTTATGGTAGATCATCGGTTATCGAAGATTCAACGTTCAAATCATGAAATCGAAAAGAAATTGGAAGAACTTTCTGGAATAATTATAATATGGCACGCTGAATGGGGACAACGGCAAAAAACATCATGAAAAAAATATTGTGGACCGATGCCGGTCACCAATTTGATTAAGCGTACCGATGCCGGTCACCAGCTTAATATTTAATGTCAAGGAGGGATTTTGAAATGCCTTGTAAATTCTTTAGAAAGAGCACTTTAGAAATACCAGTACTTAGTCAAAGTGAACCTGTTCTTCTTAAAGAAGACATATGCCTCTTGAAACTTTATTCTATTGATAAAAAATTAGAAGTTTATCAGTCATTATTTAAAAAAGGATTACAGGGAAGTATGTTTTCAGATGATTGTCCTGTAGGAAGAAATGATAAGTGGGATGAATGTGACTATTATGAAGAATAACTTTATATATTGTACTATAAAGTTTACTTATCAGCGGGATAGCTCACATAGATTTCTATGTGGGCGGCTTTGCCGCGGGATGGATGGGAGACAAGCTCTCATGATCAATTGTCATTGTCCATTGACAGAGCGTTTGGTGAATGGGCATCCCGTGGCCGAATGCCACCCACATCGCTAGCTATGTGGGCCATCCAAATTGTTTCAGCCCCAAGGGGGCGTCATTCTCCAGCCTGGGGTGTGAACCCCAGGAAATGGTGGGGAGGAATCATCGAGCTCTGAAGGAGCGGCATAGACGGGCTTTATGTCGCGCCTTCAGCGCTCCAATGGTTTATTGGCGCATCTTTCCTGGGGTTCACACCCCAGGCTAGAGGATGGTCCGATCCAGGTACATAGGTAACACAATGAACCAGGCACATGGGTTACACTCTCGGCATGATCAAGACAGGAGGTTTTGTCATGCCGGAGTAGGGGTCAGACCCTTACTTGTTTTGCTTTAGCAATAAAAACATTATTCATTTTCATTCTCCTTTCAGGCGTTTGATTAAACTTGTTAATAAAGTATCTTCCTCTACTTCCCGCCCCTCAAGAACTTGTTCCAGCATTCGTTGCTTTTGATCTATCATGTAAGCAATGTCTTCTTCGATTGTGCCTTCTGAAATCAGGTAATAAACTGTTACACTTGTTGCTAATTGAGATATTCTATGACATCTATCTTCTGCTTGGGCGTGCTGCCCCGGCGACCAGCCCAACTCGACAAATGCCACGTTGCTCGCCGCTGTCAGTGTCAACCCAACTCCCGCCGCATCCATATTCCCTACAAATAACCTCGCTGCTTCCGAACTCTGGAACCCGTCCACAGCCTGTTGTCGTGCTTTTTGACTGTCACGCCCGTCAACCTTCACCGCTACTTCCCCGAACTCCTTCATCAGCTTGTCAATCATGGCGTAGTGCAGAGCGAACACCACCAATTTTTCACCCGACTCCAGGAAGTTACCAATCCACTCCACCACCGCCTTCATTTTGCCTTGGGCCGCGAGGGTCTTTAAGGCATTCATTCTCGCTAACTGCTGAGCCCTCGCCGCTCGGTCTGCAAAATCATCACCTCTCGTTTCCCTTAGAAACTGGATGATATGGTCTTGCGCCTGGGTGTATTCTTTCAGGTTGTCAATCTCAAACGGCACAATCACTCGGCGCTTCGGTGGTAACTCAGTGAGCACATCTTTCTTCAACCGCCTGATTCCAAGTCGGGGGAAGATCAGGGCATGAAGTTCCTCTACATTCGTTGCCCCATTGAACGACCACCTGAACCCATTGTGGACCGGCTTGCAATACCGGAAAGCAAACGGCATGAACTTCGGGAACGTGGTTTTGTCAAGCAGGTTCAGGATGGAGAAGAACTCCACTGGCTTGTTTACTATCGGAGTCCCCGACAAGGCAATCAGCCTGGGTTGCGGGTAATTCTGCGCCAGCTTCCCGAATGCTTTAGAACGCTTTGCGGAGAGGTTCCGAATATACTGTATCTCATCCCCGATGATTACATTAAAATCAGCTTCCAATAGATCATCAAGCCATGCGTTTAAAATGTCATAGTTGACGATATGAATGCGCCGTGGATCAATCCAATCCGGGTTTGGATTGGTCCCGTACAACTGGACTGCCCGCTCACCAACCCACCGATTAATCTCCCTCTCCCAATTAATCTTGAGTGAGGCGGGGCAGATTATGAGTGCTGGTCTGAGTTCCAGTCGGTGCTTTACCCAAGCCGCCGCAATCACGGACTTTCCCAGCCCCATCTCATGAGCGATTAGCCCTCTCCCATCGCGGGCTTCCAGCCATTCCACTGCCTCACGCTGGAATGGGTAGAGCTTGTCGTCCATCACCAATGGTTGTTTAGGTTGTTCGGGTGGAGGACGCCTCTGGTTCTCGAACTTCAGCTTCACCCCCTCGTCAACTTCCCAATCCGGCCTTTGCTTTTTAATCTCCTTGTAGTTAAGGAGAGTTGCATCACAGGTCCAGTACTTCAATTCCTTGGTGGAGAAATACTTCCGCCCCGGCAGAGTACGGACGAATAGCACCGATTGGAAGTCATAGGAAAAGACAAGCTGAAGTGTCTCGTCATCCAGCAATGTTACTTTTCCCGGCATTCAGCTTCCCTCTTATGCAGTGTAAGGTGGGGTTGGTAGAAACACCACTGACTCCAACCCGTATCGGTGGTGAAATAGATCGTCCCGTCTGGAATAGGAGTCAGACCCTTACTTGTTTGTTTAACCTTGGTGGGCTTGGGCCACTGATTGGGGATGGTCTGGCGGGACGGGATGCTACTTTCCTCTAGCCTGCCTTGCCGCTCGCCGCTCCGAGCCCTGGCCGCTCTTTCGGAGGGCGGGGCGGAGGCGGACGATCTTGTGTCCGGAGTTTTGCTGGACCTTCCTGAGGTCTTCGCAGATTGCCGCCAGGTCGCCGTTGAACTTTCGCGTATGCTCCATGCGGTGCTTGCGGACCTCCGCCACGATCGGGTCATTCATGGTTCCACCTCCATCAACTCCTCACGCGTCTAGGATAAATGTTACGCACTCGATTCGCAAACGGGCGGAGGAGTCGGACCCTTGTTCGATTGTTTAACGGCGGTATGTGAGGGATTGACTCTTTCTCTGTGTGCCGGTGTTTGAACGGCCCATGCCCGCGGGATAGAATGAAAAATGATGGCGCGGGAGAGGATGGATAGGTACATGGGCTGGGCGGTTGGGGCCTGGCTGGCGGGGTTGTGCGGGATTTCGTACTGGCTGTGGGGCGCGGTTTTGTGGACGACGCCGTGGGGCTTGTGGGCGAGGGCGTTCGGGGAGGCGGCGGCGGGAGTGCCGGGAGTTTTGCTGCACGGCGGGGCACTTTGGGGCCTGGTGGTATTGGCGGCGGCGGCGGTGGGCGGTCGGTCGGTGGTGGCGAGGTTGCTGCCGGAGGGGCCGGTGGTGGCGTTGTCCGTGGGCGTGGGCCTGGTCGGGCTGGCACTTTTGGGAGTGGCGCTCGGATCGGTCGGGCTGTATAAGCCTTCGGTCCTGGTCGCGCTGGTCCTGGCGATGCTGGTTCTCGGGTGCGTTGATCTTTTTCGCGAACACCGGCTCGACCGGCTCCGGCTACGTTCCCCATATCCGCTCGGCCCGCTCGAGATCGCGGGCCTGGTTTTCTGCGGTGCCATAGTCTTTATCACCGCTCTCAATCCGACATTGTTTTACGACGCGCTTTATTATCACCTCTCGCTGCCCCGGTATTATCTTTTCGCGGGGAACACGGAGCCGGTGGCGTGGCATACGCTTTCCTACTTCCCCTCGAACATGGAGATGCTGCACGGGATCGCCATCGCCGGGGGCGGCGGCATGGCGGCGCAGGTGATGATGGCGGGGGTATGGTTTTTTTCCGTGCTCATGGTCCGGAGCCTGGCGGCGCGCTTCATCGGGCCGGAAGCCGGTCCATGGGCGCTCCTGGCGGCGCTGGGCAGCGTCACGTTCGCGCTTTCCGCGCTCCTCGTCATCTCGGACATCTTCGTGCTCCTGCTGGCGGCAGGCGGCCTCTATTGCCTCTGCGGCGCTTCCGAGGCGGCCGGGAAAAAAGAATTCAGCGCGTTCGGCGCGTGGCTGGTCTGCTGGGGAATCATGGCTGGTGGCGCGGCGGGTATCAAGTATACGGCCTGGATCACGGTGCTCGGGCTTCAGGGCCTTCTGGTCGCCTGGCTGGCGGCGAGGACATTTCCGCGCGGGGTCCGGGGAGCGGCGGCGGGATTGGCGCTGGCCCTGCTCACGCTCCTGCCCTGGATGCTGCGCAATTATCTGTCTTGCGGCAACCCGGTGATGCCGGCGCCGGTTGACGGGCTGTTCGCGGGGGTGCCCGCGCCGGTGTGGGCCGCGCTCAAGCGCGACGCGCATGAGGTGAGCTGGTCGCTCCCGGCTTTGGCCGCGAACCTGGCCTCGCCCTGGACCATGGTGTTTTCGCGCTGGCAGACCCTTTTGTCCGACTGGGGAGAGGCGAGCTACATCGGGCCGCTGATCTGGATGGGCGCTCCGCTCACGCTCCTGTTCCGGCGGGAGCTCCGCGCTCCGCGTCTGCTTTGGGTTTACGGCCTCGCGGCACTCGCGGTGTCCATCGGCATGATCCGGATCACGCGGTACGCGTATCCGGGCCTGGGGGCGCTGGCGGCGGTGGCCGGGGGAGGGCTGGCCGCGTGGCGCATGGCGGGCGGAGAACGGAAGTGGGCCCGGTATGCGGGGTCCGCGGCATTGGCGGCGGCGGCCGTGCTGTGCGCGGCGGTCCTGTTGCGGACGAGCGCCAACCTCTCCGACGCGTACCGGTTCCCGCGGGTTTCCGGCGACATGGCCAGATACATGGAGTATAGGGTGGAGAAGAGCGCGTTCGAGGCGGCCACGGTCCCGCTGCAGCTCGCGGCCAACCACAAGCTCCCGCCGGACGCGGTGGTGCTGCTGGTGGGGGAGGCCCGTTCGTTTTACCTGGACCGGGAGGCCGTCTCGCCGTCGTTTCTGGACCGCAATCCTTTGCTCGATCTGCTGGGGCGCGGCTCCGATGAATCCGCGGCGCTCTCGCTCCGGCGGGCGGGGATAACGCACGTGCTGGCCGCGGTTCCGGAGATCGCGAGGCTCTCGAAAAAGTACGGGATCCTGCCGTTCAATCCGGCGGTGGAGCGGCGGGTGCGCGAGTTCACGCATGGGCCGTGGTGCCGGCCGGTGCTGGAGGACGAAAAAGCCGGTGCGGTCATCTGTGAGCTGAAAGCAGCGGCGCAGGAATAGAGCCGGTTTCATAACCCGTTATAAGAAGAAACAAGGATATTAAGGATATTCAGGATAAGAAAAGTCTCCGGATTTATCCTTGGAATCCTTAACATCCTTGTTTCTTTTCTTCTGCCCGGAAATGATGACGCGGATTCAGCTCACGGGTCCATCGAGTTCATGACCAGGCCGGTGGCGAGCTTGGGGAAGAAGTAGGTGGATTTCTCGGGCATGATGCCGGCGAGGTCCGCGACCTTGATCACGTCCCCCACCGGCGTCGGGTTCATGAGGAAAGCCATCTGGTTCTCTTTTTTCTGCACGGCGTCGAGCGTGCGGTCGTAATCGGTCTCGTAGCTCACGTATTTTTCGTTGAGCAGGTCCTTGGGCTTCACGTCCATCATTCCGATCAGTATCAGGTCTTCGAGGATGACCACGTCGAGGGATGCGAGCGCGGAGTCGGCCGGGGTATTGGCGCCGCGGGCCAGGCGGGCGTCGGGCTGCACCGAGAGGTAATAGGCGTGGCCGTTGATGCCGTCCACCATTCCGAAGACGGTGCGTTCCCTGCCGCGTTCCTGGAGGCTGGCGATGAACTCGCGGCGGGCGGCGCCCGGGTCAAGCGGGCTCACCAGCGCGCGGTCAATTTGGAAGTAGTTCTCCAGCTTTTTCAAGAGCCCGCTGAAGCGTCGCTTGGGCAGGTTGTGGAGCAGGCGGTGGTAGGGGAAGATGACGAGGCCCGGGTGCTCGGCGGGCGTGAAATAGGCCATGACGTGATCGGTGCCCGCGGCGAAGAGGGGCGAGGTCTGCCGCACGTGGCGGCGGTATGCCAGGGCGGTCTCGTAGCGGTGATGGCCGTCCGCGATGTAAACCGGGCCGGCCGAGATGACGCGCGCGGCCTCCGCGATCGCCTCTTGGTCCTCCACCGGCCACATCAGATGGGTCACGCCGGCGTCGTCCTCCGCGCTCAACGACTGTGTACCCGCCGGGGGCTTAAGCCCCAGCGCACGGTCCACCGCGCCCGCCGGATCCGAATAGAGCATGAACACCTGGCTCAGGTGCGCGCGGGTGTGCGCCATGAGCTGGAAGCGGTCCTGCTTGGGACCGGCCAGGGTGCGCTCGTGCGGGAGCACCTTGCCCTCGCTGTACTCGTGGAGCTGCATGAGCGCGACGAACCCGGGCCGGTCGCGGGCGACGATGCCCTCGGTCGTCTTCAGGCTGAAGCTCGTCATGTAGCGGTAGAGGCGGGGCGTGGGGTCGAGCGCCAGGGTCCCGTCCCGCCGCCACTGTTCCCAGAGCGCGGCGGCGCGGGAGTACTTGTTGTTCCTGGCATCGTCGCCGGCCTTTTCCTCCGGCAGGATCAGGCGGACCACGTTATCGGGCGAGCGAGAGCGCAGCTCCTTGGTTTTCCGGGCATTGATAATGTCGTAGGGAGGGGCGATCAGATCAGCGAGCTCTCCCCCTTTTCTCAGGTCGTACCTGATCCCCTTGAACGGAATGATGATGCTCATGATTTTTTTTCCTTTTGAATTTCCTGTTCCAGCGCCTCGCGGCTTAAGATGCCGGGGCGCAAAATTTTCAGTCCATCGGTCCCGAATTTGATGACGGTGGACCCGGGCGGCCCGGGCAGCTCGCCCGCGTCCAGGACCAGGTCCACCTCGCCGGCAAGCCCGGCCAGCGCCTCTTCAGCGGTGCGGCCGGGACTCGCGCCGCTTGGGTTGGCGCTGGTGGCCGTGAACGGCGCTCCGAGCTTTTGAGCGATCTCGCGCGCCAGCCGGTTCCCCGGCACCCGGATGCCGAGCGAGCCAAGACCCATAAACAGCGGCCGCGGCGCGCGCCCCTTCATCGGCAGCACCAGGGTCAGCGGCCCGGGCCAGAATTTTTTTATGAGCTCTCGGGCCGGACCAGGTATTTCCACCCACTGCTCCGCGGCCCGCAGATCCTCTACTATTACCGGAAGCGGCATGGCCTGGCTTCGGCCTTTCAGCTTAAAGACCCGCCTCACCGCTTCCTCGTTCGTGGCGTCCGCTCCAATGCCGTAAAGCCGCTCTGCCGGGAAAATGATGACTCCACCCCTCGCGAGCAAGCTCGCCGCCTTCTCGGCCGCGGGCCCCGGATGCTCAGCGTCCGGGACGATCCAATCCACTTTCCACCCCGCCGCGATAGAGCATGGCCAGGCCCTTCTTCACACCGAAAAACCTGGAAACATGCGAGCACTTGATGAGCGTGATGAAGAAGACCTCGCGTCCGCAGTCGTGCAGGCTTTCCAGGTTGGCCTGGCCTTTCGCTATCACCATGCCCGCGCCGGCAAACTCCTCGCGCCACTTCGCGGATGCGCTTTCCCGGTCCACCCCCATGTTGGCCTGGCCCGTAGTGATGATGCGCAGCGGACCGGAGGGGCCGGTGAGCCTGTCGAGCCCGACCCGGAGCGCGTCCTCCATGGTGGCGTCGTTGAGCGCGGGCCCGGCCTTGACGGAAGCGGTCACGCGCTTGCCGCGCTCGAGGAGCTCCTGGATGAGGACGCGGTCAAAGGCGATCTCGCCGGCGTTGTCGCACAGGTAGAGCACGTCCTGGGCGCGTTCGAGGGCCTGCTTGAACTCTTCCCCGTGGCGCACGGCAAAGGGCGTGTCCAGGTGCTTGATGACGTTTTTGGGGTCGGCCTGGTCGGGGACGGTGGCCAGGTCCATGATGTTGCCGATCAGCGCGGCGCGCACGGCGCGGGCCAGGCGGTCGTCGGCGTCGGCGGCCAGTGCGAGATAACCGGGCGCCCACTCATCAACCAGCCGCGCGGCCTTGTCGTCGTGCTCGGCCTTGATAGCGGCGAACGGGTCGGCGGTGGCCAGCGCCTGGTTCACCCTGGCCATCACGTCGCGGGCGATGGCCGGCGGGATGCGCGAGAAGTCGTCCGAGGCGAGCACGCCGAGCGCGGCCCGCACCGCCTTGAGCCGGAGCGGCTCCGGAGCGGAGACGGCGCCCGCCGAGGTATGGGCGAGCTTGAGCAGGCAAAGCGAGCAGTCGGAAACAGTGTTCATGTTTTATACCAGCGTTACTTTTTAGTGAGCGTCCTGGCCGCGGCCTCCACGTCGCGAACCATCTTCCGGCGGTGCGACTTCACCCGGCGGGCCAGGGCCGCGTCGGAAAGGGCCAGGATGCGCACGGCGAGGTGCGCCGCATTGGCCGCTCCCGCGCTCCCCACCGCCATGGCCGCGACCGGTACGCCCGGCGGCATCTGCACGGTGGACAGCAGCGCGTCGAGCCCGGCCAGGTCGCCCGCCTGGAGCGGCACGCCGATCACGGGAAGGTGAGTGTGCGCCGCGACCACGCCGGCCAGGTGCGCGGCCATGCCGGCGGCGGCGATGATCACCTTGATCCCGGCCGCGGCCGCGCCCTCCGCGAGCCTCCGCGCCCGCTGCGGCGACCGGTGGGCCGAGGCCACCGTCAGCTCATAAGGCACGCCGAAATCCTCGAGCACGCCGGCGCACTGGTTCATGATTTCCAGGTCCGACTTGCTGCCGACGATGACCAGCACCCGGGCTCTGTCCTTTGCCATCTCTGTCCTCCTAAATATTTCCGTGGAGGGCCGGGAATGAACCTGGTCCGGAAGGCCGACCGGACACCGGCTCATTGCCGTCCTTGCCGCCCCCTTCGGGCGCGAGATCGGAGTAAAAAGTTAGCATAGGTGCGGCGGCGTTTCAAAGATTTCAGCTTTATTGGCGAGAAATTGTTCCAGGATTGTCAGGCGCGGGTATTTAGGATATAGTTTTTGCCCGGTGCCGGCTTTGCGAGGGAGCGCGCCGCGATCCCGCGATCGGCCGCGGCGGCCCTTGAACCCGGAGCGGCCGGCCGGCGATTATGGACCCGCCCTGTTCACGCCGGCGCGCGTTTTCTGGTTTCGCGGGCTGATGCCGGGCGGAGAGAGGAGTATTGATGCCGAGCTTTGACAATGAGCGTTATCTGGAGGCCCAGACCGAGGCCATCAAGAGAAGGGTGGACCTGTTCCAGGGCAAGCTCTACCTGGAATTCGGCGGCAAGATGCTGCACGACATGCACGCGGCCCGGGTCCTGCCCGGCTATGACCCGGACGTGAAAATCAAGTTGCTCCATCGCCTGAGCGACATGCTGGAGATCATCTACTGCATTTGCGCGGGAGACATCGAGAAGGGACGCATCCGGGGCGACTTCGGCCTGACTTATGACATGGCCACTCTCAAGACTTTCGACGACCTGGAGGATTTCGGTTTTGGTGTTTCCGCGGTGATCGTTAACCGGTATCATGGCGAGAAGACGGCGGACCGTTTCATCAATTTTCTCCGGATCCGCGGGATCAAGGTATATACTCAGCCGGAGATTCAGGGGTATCCGGCCGACGTTGAAAAGATCGTGGGTCCGGAAGGCTACGGCCGCAACCCCTTCATCGAGACGACCAAGCCGCTGGTCATCGTGACCGGGGCCGGTCCGGGCAGCGGCAAGATGTCCACCTGTCTGTCCCAGGTATTTCACCATCACCTCCAGGGGCAGCGCGCGGGGTTCGCCAAGTTCGAGACCTTCCCGATCTGGAACCTTCCCCTCCAGCACCCGATCAACGTGGCCTACGAAGCCGCCACCGCTGACCTCCAGGACTCCAACATGATTGATCCCTTCCACCTGGCCCAGTACAACGTCACGGCCGTCAATTACAACCGCGACCTCGAGAACTTCAGCATCATGAAGGAGATCATCAGCCGCATCAGCGACCGGAACTCGGCCATGGCCCGATACGCCTCTCCCACCGACATGGGCGTTAATATGGCCCGGGAAGGGATTGTGGACGACGCCGGGGTCCAGGAGGCGGCGAAACAGGAGATCATTCGGCGCTACTTCCGCTATGAATGGGAGTTCAAGCAGGGGATCGAGAAGCGGGAGACCGTGGCCATTGTGGAGAAGCTGATGCAGCAGGTGGGGGTCAAGCCCACGGACCGGCCCACGGTCCCGGCGGCGCGGGAGGCGGCGGAGCAGGCCCGGGTCTCGGGCAAGGGCAACCGCGGGGTCTGCTGCGGCTCCGCGGTGCAGCTTGCCGACGGCCGGATCATCACCGGCATGAACTCGCCGCTGATGCGCGCCGAGTCCGCGGCCGTCCTCAACGCCATCAAGACGCTGGCGGGCATTCCCCGGGAGATTGACCTGCTCCCGGAATCTCTCATCAACAACATCGCCACCTTGAAGAAGGACGTCCTGGGCCGGAAGTCGGAGAGCTTGAACATCGAGGAAGTCTTGATCGCGCTCTCCATCAGCGCGGCCACCAGCCCCGCCAGCCAGGTGTGCCTGCGCAAACTCGAGTGCCTGGCCGGACGGGATTTTCACTCCACCCACGTGATCGGCCAGGGAGATGAAAACGGGCTGCGCCGCCTTAGACTTAACGTGACCACCGACGGATTGCCGACCTCGCGGGGCTTCTTTTACCGGTAACGGCGTCGGCTCTAAGGGGAGGGATTATCATGACCGGGAACTATCAGACCATTACCTGTGAGCTCAAGGGCCACGTGGCCGAGGTGTTCTTGAACCGGCCGGAGAAGTCGAACGCGATGAACCCCGAGTTCTGGCCGGAGATCCGGGACGCGTTCGAGAAAATTCACCGCGACCGGGAGGCGCGGGTGGCGGTGGTCGCGGGCAACGGCAAGAACTTCAGCGCCGGCCTCGACCTCAAGGCCTCCGGGAGCATGTTCGCGCAGCAGAAGGACTCCATGGAGACGGACACGCTCTTCCACGCCATTCTGGAGATCCAGGAGGCCTTCAACGTGGTGGAGGAGTGCAAAAAGCCGGTGATCGCGGCGGTGCACGGGGCCTGCATCGGCGGCGGCCTGGACCTGATCGCGGCGTGCGACCTGCGGCTCGCTTCGGCGGACGCGCGGTTTTCGCTGCGGGAAGCGAAGCTCGCCATCATCGCGGACCTGGGCAGCCTGAACCGGCTTCGGCATATCATCGGCGAAGGGCACGCGCGGGAGCTCGCTTACACCGGGAAGGACATTGACGCGACGAGGGCGCTTCGCATCGGACTGGTGAACGACGTTTACCCGGACCGGGAGGCCTGCTTGGCCGCGGCGCGCGCGCTGGCCGAGGAGATCGCGGCCACGGCGCCGCTCGCGGTGCAGGGCGCCAAGGAGGTCATGAACTACTGCCGCGACAAGAACATCCGCGACGGCCTCCAATATGCCGCGGCCCGCTCGGTCATGATCCTGAAAGGCGCGGACCTGATGGAGGCGGTGATGGCCTTCATGCAGAAGCGGAAACCCAATTTTCAAGGCAAATAACATTTAACCAGGATACGCAGGATATGTATGATGAGAGAAAAGGACAGGGGTGATGGGGCATCGCCCTGCGCCGCCGGATCGTCCTTTCGCTCCTCTTGACAATCCCCGCTCCAGTTTGTAACCTAATATGTAGGTCAAATGGCCTACAGGAGGAGTCCATGAAATTCATCGCCATGCGGGAACTGCGTAACAATACCTCCCAGCTCCTCGACCGGCTCTCCCGAGAGGACCTGGTGGTGACGCGCAACGGCAAGCCGGCGGCGGCGCTCATCTACCTGGACGAGGAGTTGCTCGAGGATTTCATCATTGCCCACCACCCGACGCTGCTCCGGGAAATCGAGAATGCCCGCCAAGAATATGGGCGCAAGGGCGGCATCAGCCATGCCGAGATGAGGAAGCGGATCGAGCGCCGCCGTGGATAAGCGCCGGCTCATTTACTCTCCGCGCGCTCAGCGCGACCTCCAAACCCTGGAAAAGCGCAACTCCCTCCAGATCCTGGACGACCTGGAAATTCTCGAGAACCCGCCATGGCCGCCCGGCAAAGTCAAAAAACTGCGCGGCCAAGAATATTGGGAGATCAAGACCGGCGATTTCCGCACCATCTTCTGGCCGGACCGAAAAACCGTGGTAATCCTCAGAGTGGTGAACCGGCGGGACCTGGAGCAAGCCGTGGGCCGAATCAACGTCAAGGCGCTTCGTGAATGGCTCCGGGAGCAGAATAAGGATTGACAATCATTTGAGGCCTCGCCCTTTTTTTTCTGTTGACAAGCAAATAACATTTGTTATAGTAGGCAGTCGAGATAACACTTGATATGCGGCAACGGCGCATGGCTAAAGGGAGATTCGCCGGGAGACGGGGGGAGGGGACATGAAGATACTGATCGTGGGCGCGGGCGCTCTGGGCGGGTTCGTGGGCTCGCTCCTTTCCGACGCGGGCGTGGACGTTGTGCTCTACGACGTACGCGAGGACTACGTGAAGCTGGTGGCCGAGCATGGCCTGGACGTGAGCGCGGCCGGCGGCAAGCCCAGGAACTATCGGCCCAGGATCACGGCGAGCCTGGCCGAGGTGGGCGAGCGCGACGTGGTGATCATCGCGACCAAGGCCACGCAGACCAGGGCCGCGATCGAGGGCGTGAAGGCGCTGATCAAGGATGACACGCTGGTCGGCAGCTTCCAGAACGGCTACGGGAACCTCAAGGTGATCGAGGAGGCCGTGGGCCGGCCGGAGCGGATCGCCGCCATTACCACAGCGCACAACTTTTCGGTGACGGGCCCCAACTCCATCGCCTATTTCATGGGCGCGGGCGGCGTGGACCTGGGCATGATGCAAGGCCCGAAGACGCCGCGTCTCGAGGAGCTGGGGGCCATCATGAAGAACCTCAAAGTGCCGGTCAAGGTCCACGACGACGGGCACGAGGTGGTGTGGAACAAGATTCTGTGGAACGCGATGCTGAACTGCACGGCGGCGGTGACGGGCATGGACGTGATCACGATGGCGAACATCGAGCACATCAAGCCGGTGTTCCAGGGCCTGGCGGACGAGTGGTTCGCGCTGTCCCAGGCCATGGGGGCCAAGGTCTGGCACCAGCCCAATTTCGTGGACATGATCATGATGGGCGCCAAGATGGCGGCCAAGGTGCAGACCTTCTCGCCGCCCAAGCCGAGCATGTTGCAGGACCTCGAGGCCGGCCGGCCGACCGAGGTGGACTACATCAACGGCGCCATCGTCAAGCTCGGGGAACAGCACAACGTGCCCACGCCGGTGAACAGGGTCCTGCTTTACCTGGTGAAAACTATTGAGAGCAAGCCCAAAAAGTGAGGGAAGAATATTTTCACGCAAAGGCGCAAAGTTCACAAAGGGTTTTAAGAATCATCAGATCAAATTAAATTCTGGAGTTAACGAACGCTTTTCTTTCTTTGCGGACTTTGCGCCTTTGCGTGAGTAATATTTTTACGAGACTTGGCGCCGGGAGTGCTTCTCCAATTTTCGTGATGGAGGAATGATGGCGGAGATGAAAAAATTCCAGCGCACCGTGGCCGACCAGATGGAGATGAAGGCCCGGGACGAGAAGATCAAGGGCAAGAACTTTGTTTGCTTTCAGGACGAGAAGATCACGTACCAGGACTTTTACAAGCGGTCCTCCCTCTACGCCCACTTGTTCCAGCGGCTGCACCGGGAGGCGGGCGCGCGGGAGAACGCGCGGGTCGCCGTGTTCATGGACAACCATCCCTCTTTCCTCTACGCCTTCGGCGGGTGCGCGCTGACCGCGGGCACGCTGTTCGGGGTGAACACGGGGCTTAGGGGCCAGGTGCTGGCCGACCTCATGAACCAGGCCAAAGTGCAGGCCGTGATCTGCGACGACCGGCACTACGACCGCATCCACGACGTTCGCGGCAAGCTGGCGACCGTGCCTCCGGAGCGGACCTTCGTAGTGAGCACCGGCCTTGACTTCGCTCCGCCGGAGGACGTGCGGGGGATCGAGGAGACGCTGGCGGGCCTCTCCGAGCAGATGGGCGACGCGGCGTTCACCCGCCCTGAAGTGGACGTTCCCATGAACACGACGCTGATGATCATCTACACCTCCGGGACCACGGGGCTGCCCAAGGGCATCAAGAACTCGCACGGCAAGCTCATGAATATCGGCATGGCCTCGGGCATGCTGCTCCAGCTCAAGCCCGACGACGTGGGCTACGCCTGCATGCCGCTCTTCCATTCCAACTCGATGTTCCTCGCCGTCATGTCCGCGTTCAACTACAACCTGCCGGTGGTGCTGCGCGACAAGTTCAGCGCCAGCGGGTTCGCGCCGGACATGATGCGCTACGGCGTGACCTACTGGAACTACGTGGGCCAGCCGGTGCATTACGTGATCCTGGCCCTGGAGCGCCAGTACGGGAGCGAGGCCGAGATCGTGAAGCACGTGGCTTTAGACCCGAGGAAGCGGCTGCGGGTGGCCTACGGCAACGGCGCGTCGCCGGTGGACCAGGACAAGTTCATCCGCTACTTCGGGCTCACGGACATGATGGAGGCCTATGGCACCACGGAAATGGCCATCGCCGTGGTCCGGCACATCGGCGATCCGCGCGGCAGCGTGGGCCAGATCCTGGACGGTAATGTGAAGATTTATTCGGAGCGCGGCGAGGAGTGCCCGGCCGCGGAGTACGACGGGGAGGACCGGTTCCTGAACTATGCGGAGGCGGTGGGCGAGATCGTGCGCCTGGGCGGCCCGCTGCCGGCGTTCGAGGGCTACCACGACAATCCGCAGGAGGACTCGAAGAAGATCCGCGACGGCTTGTATCATTCGGGCGACCTCGGCCACATCCGCGTCATCAACCACAAGCGCTACCTCTACTTTGACGGCCGCACCGACGACTGGATCAGGAAGGACGGCGAGAACTTTTCCGCGGAGAGCGTGGCGCAGGCGGTGGCGGGCTTTCCGGCGGTGGAACTGGCCGCGGCCTATGGCGTGCCGTGCCCGGTGTCGGACGAGTGGGTGATGGCGGCGGTGAAGTTGTGCGAGGGCAAGAATTTCGACCCCGCCGAGTTCCACCGCTACCTGCGGGAGCAGGGCTCGAAGGGCGACATGGACAAGAAATGGATGCCGGAGTTCGTGCGGGTGGTCCCGGAGTTCGAGTACACGCGCACGCAGAAAATCCTGGTACGGCCGCTGAAACATGAGTATTATAACCTGGAGTGGGTGCCGGAGGGCACGCTCTACTACTACCGGCGGGGATTCGATACCTACCGGCCCTTTACCACGGCGGACATGGAATCACTCCTGGCGGAGTTCAAGACCGCCGGCCGGGAACAGCTCTTGGAGACGTGGCGATGAGCGACTTGATGGCGCCGTTTTACGAAGTGCTCGCGGACCGGCACGGCTGGCTCGCCAAGTACAAAGCGCAAAGCGGCCGCAGGATCGCGGGCTACTTCTGCGACTACGTGCCGGAGGAAATCCTGTACGCGGCCGGCTTGGTGCCGGTGCGCATGACCGGCGGCCAGGGCAACGTGATCGCCGCGGACAGGTATTTGCAGTCCAGCGTCTGCTCGTTCGCGAGGCGTTGCTTCGACCAGGCGCTGACCGGCGTGTACGGCTACCTGGACGCGCTGATCACGGCGCACGGCTGCGACGTTATCACCAAGATGTACGACCTGTGGGCCTACCGCATGAAGGACCCGGCGTTCGTCCATTACCTGTGGGTGCCGCACAAGGTCTTCGACAAGGACGCCCCCATGGTGATGGAGGGCGAGGTCAAGCGGCTCCGCAAATGCGTCGAGGAGTTCAGGGGATCTCCGATCACGGACGAGGCCATCGCCGACGCCATCGCGGTGTACGACCAGAGCCGGGCGCTGTTGAAGCGGGTGTATGAGCTGAGAAGGGGCAGGCCGCCGGCGATCAGCGGAGTGGAGGCGTTCAGCGTGGCGCTCTCGGCGCAGCTTATGCCCCGCGAGCTGCACAACCAGTGGGTGGAGGCGCTGCTTGCCGAGCGGGAGGGCAAGCCGTCAACCCTCGACGACCGGCCGCGCGTGATCGTCTCGGCCTCCATGATTGACGACCTCCAGGTGGTGCGAGCCATCGAGGACGCGGGCGCCTGGGTGGTGGCCGACGACCTGTGCACCGGCTCGCGCTACTTCTGGGACCAGGTGGGCGACCCGGCCCCGAACCCGGTCAAGGCCCTCACCCGCCGCTACCTCAACAAGCTGCCCTGCCCGCGGAGCGTGGACTCGCTTCAGCCCAGGCTCAATCACATCCAGAATCTCGCCCGCGACTATTCAGCGGACGGGATCATCTTTTATATCTTGCGCTGCTGCGACGCGCACCTGTTCCAGTACCCGATCCTGAACCAGCGGATGCAGGAGGCGGGGCTGCGCGTGCTTTACATCCAGGGCGACCAGACGGTCGGGATCAACGAGGCGATCGTGAATCGCATCAAAGCCTTTACGGAGATGTTGGTGCCATGAGTGATGAAGTCAAAGACCAGGAAATAAAACAAGCGAACCGGATGCGGGGCAAGAAGCACCTGAAGACCACGCAGGAGATCTCGCAGATCGTCAAGGACTACTACACCGAGCGGTCGGCCAAGGGGCGGGCGCCGGGTCAGAAGATCGCGTGGTGCGGGGTGGCCGTGCCCAAGCAGCCGCTCCAGGCCATGGACGTGCTCGCCTACTATCCGGAGCAGTACGGCACGGTGGTGGCGACGCGCGGCAACCCCGAGCGCTTCCTGTCACGCGCGGAGGCCTTCGGGCTCACCCGCGAGATGTGCGGCTACGCGCGCATCAGCATCGGGTTCATTTTGGAGGGCCTGCCGGAGGACGCGCCGCTCGGGGGCATGGCCCGGCCCGACATGCTCATCGTCACCACCGCCGTGTGCGACACTCGCGTCAAGTGGTGGGAGCTGATGGGCGAGCTGCTGAACGTGCCGGTCTATATCATGGAGGCCCCGGAGATGCCGCCGGCCGGACGGATGGGCGCCACCATCTCCGGCGGAGACATGGAGTCCGCCGGCATCCAGATCGGCAGGAAGGACGCGCCGCACACCACGGTCTTCGTGGGCCAGAATTACGCCGGCATGATCAAGTTCCTGGAAAAAGTCTGCGGCAAGCCCATGGACTACAAGCGGCTCGCCGAGATCAGCAAGGCCTCCGGCCGCGTGTCCAAGATCCGGCGCGAGATCAACGAGTACAGAAAGGCCATCCCCACCCCGATGGGCTCGGCCGACGCCTTTGCCGCCATGTTCCCGGGAATGTACATGCCGGGCACGCCGCTCGCCGACGACTTTTACACCCGGCTCCGCACCGAGGTCAAGGAGCGCATGGACCGGAAAATCGGGATCGTGCCCGAAGAGCGCTTCCGGCTGGTCTGGAGCGGCATTCCCTTCTGGTACAACATGGGACTGATCAATTACTTCGAGGAGCGCGGAGGCGTGGTGGTGATTGACACGGCCTACGGCTGCGCGGCCGAGACCACGGGCAACCCGCGCCGCGAGCCCGCGCGCTGGGGCATGAACGGGATGGTGGCCTCCGTGATCAAGGCCACGGTGGACTACAACTGTGACGGCGCCGTCCTCTCTTACACCCCGACCTGCCGCGCGCTCTACATCAACCAGATGGAGATCCAGAACACACTGATGGAGGAGCTCGGGGTCCCGTCGCTCCTATTGGAGAGCGACATGGTGGACCCGTCGAGCTTCAACGAGGCCCAGACCATGTCGCGCATTGACGCGTTTATCGAGGTGGTCGAGGAGCTGGCCAAACGGCGCGAGTGGCTCGCGGAGAAAAAGTGAAGGGGCGCGCATGATCATTAACAAGGCGGAGGCCAAGGTCGCGGTCAGGCTGAACGTAGCGCTGTACCGCCTGCTCAAGGGAGAGTGCTGCTCTTACCGCCTGGTCGAGAAATGGGCGCGGCTCATTCCGGAGCGGCCCGCCGTGTACTTCCAGGACGGCATCATGACCTGGCGTGAATTGAACGCCCTCACCAACAAGGTGGCCAACCATTTTCTCTCGCAGGGCGGCAAGGACGGCGACGTGGTCGCGGTGTTCATGGAGAACTGCCCCGAGTACCTGGGCCTGCTCGCGGGACTGAACAAGATCGGAATGGTGGCGTCGCTCATCAACACCCACCTGCGCCAGAAGCCGCTCGCCCACGCCCTGATCATCTGCAACCCGCGCTGGATCGTGGCGAGCGAGGAGCTGGTCCAGGCACTGGAGGACGTGATCGCGGAGGCGCCGGTGGGCAAGGAAGCGGTCTGGGTCTGGGACGGCCAGGCCCCGCCGGGCTATGAGGAGCGCGACCTGAGCCGGCCCATCGCGGCGGCGTCGGACGCGGCGCCGGCCAAAGTCAAGAAGCCCAAGTTCGACGACCACGTGCTCAACATCTACACCTCCGGGACCACCGGCCTGCCCAAGGCCGCCAGGGTGTCCAACCGCCGCGTGTTCTTCTCCGGCTATGCCCTGGGCTACGCGCTGGCGCGGTTCGCGAGCGAGGACTGCATTTACGTGCCGTTGCCGCTCTACCATTCGATCGGGATGTTCGTGGGCTGGGGCTCGGCCCTGGCCACCGGCGCGGCCATCGGCATCCGGCGCCGCTTCTCGGCCTCCGAGTTTTTCACCGAGGCCAAGAAATTTCACGCCACCGGCGCGACCTTCATCGGCGAGATGCCGCGCTATCTGTTGGCCCAGCCGCCCAGCCCTCACGAGAGGGACCACGGCATCCGCCGCGTGATCACGGTGGGACTGCGCGGGAACGTCTGGGAGACCTTCCAGCAGCGCTTCGGCATCGAGCAGGTGTTTGAGTTCTACGGCGCCACCGAGACCAGCGTGGGCATCATGAACGTGGAGGGCAAGCCGGGCATGCTCGGCCGGCTCATGCCGCTGCAGGCCTACGTGGTGAAATGGGACAAGGACAGCGAGACCATCGTGCACAATGAAAAGGGCCGGTGCATCAACTGCGAGCCGGGCGAGGAGGGCATGCTCATCGGCCGCATCAACTCCATCTTCAACGTCCTGGGCTTCGACGGGTACGTGGACGACGAGGCCACCAGGTCAAAGCTCATCAAGGGCGTGTTCAGCTCCTGGGACGAGTTCTTCGTCACCGGCGACGTGGTCAAGGTCCACGACGACCGCTGGGTCTCTTTCGTGGACCGCTCCGGCGACACCTTCCGCTGGAAGGGCGAGAACGTGGCGACCAAGGAGGTCGAGATCGTGCTCGACGGCTGCCCCGCGGTCGGCGACGTGAACGTGTACGGGGTCAAGGTGCCGGGGCAGGAAGGCGCCGCCGGCATGGCCGCGGTGGTGGTGGACGGCGAATGGGACTGCGAATGCGTGTCCAAGTATGTGGTCGAGAACCTGCCCCACTACGCCCGGCCGCTCTTCGTCCGCCTCTGCCCGGAGCTGCCCATGACCGTCACGCTCAAGCACCAGAAGTTCGGGCTGCGCAGCGAAGGCTTCGACCCGGCCAAGATCAAGGACCCCATCTATTTCTGGGACCGGCGCCAGCAGAGCTACAAGCTGCTCGATGAAGATACATATGCGGACATCGTGGGAGGCAACGTCAAATTGTGAGTAGCAAGTAGCCAGTAGCCCGTAGCCAGGGAAAGACGTCTTCTTCCCTGGTCCCTGGCTACGTGCTACTGGCTACTCCCCGTAAGGAGGGACTGATGGCGGTATACGAGGTCGTAATTGACGACAAGCGGTGCAAGGGGTGCGCGATCTGCGTGTCGGCGTGTCCGAACGAGTGCCTGGCGGTGCAGGAGAACTACAACCAGGCCGGCTATTTTTATCCGGTGATGAAAGAGGGCGCCGAGTGCTCCGGCTGCGGCGCCTGCGTCAAGCTCTGCCCGGACTTCGCGGTGGCGGTGTACGAGATTCTGGAGGAGGCGGGGTGAAGAAAGTATTAACAGGGATATACAGGATGAACAGGATGAAAAAAATACAATAATTATCCTGTAAATCCTGTTTATCCCTGTTTATTTTTCTTGTTTTATTCCGTGAATCCGTTCGAGGGAGGTATTTGATATGAGTGCGCAAAAGATTTTATGCACCGGCAACGACGCCATCGGCCACGGGGCCATCGCGGCGGGCTGCCGGTTCTTCTGCGGGTATCCGATCACGCCGCAGAACGAGATCCCGGCCTTCTTCGCCGCGGAGCTGCCCAAGGTCGGAGGCATCTTCGTCCAGACCGAGTCGGAGATCTCGTCCATCAACATGCTGCTCGGCTACGTGGCCGCCGGACTCCGCGGCATCACCACCACCTCCAGCCCCGGGTTCTCCCTGATGCAGGAAGGAATCTCCGGCATCCACGCCATGCAGCTCCCCGCCGTGGTCGTGAACGTGCAAAGGGGAGGGCCGGGCTCGGGCTCCATCGCCACCGCCCAGACCGATTACAACTTCGCCGTCAAGAGCGCCGGCCACGGCGGCATGAAGAGCATCGTGCTCGCCCCCGCCTCGGTCCAGGAATGCCACGACCTCACCCAGCTCGCATTCCACCTCGCCGACAAGTACCGCATCCTCGTGGTCGTGCTTTCCGACGCCATCATCGGCCAGAGCGCCGAGCTCATCGAGCTCAAGACCTTCGAGTTCCCCGAGACCCCCAAAAAGACCTGGGCCATCCGCGGCTCCGCCGAGAAAAAGGGCATCCGCCTCGTGCTCGATTCCTTCATGCCCTTCAACTACACCTCGTACTTCCCCATGATCAAGAAGAAGACCGACGTGATCGAGGCCGGGGAGGTGCGCTTCGAACAGCGCCACGTCGAGGACGCGGAGCTGCTGGTGATTTCCTGGGGCTCGACCGCGCGGATCGCCATGGAGGCCATCAACGGGGCCCGGGCCGAGGGCATCAAGGCCGGGCTGTTCCGCCCGATCACCCTCTACCCCTTCCCCAGGCAGGCCATGCGGGACGCGGCGAAGAACGCCAAAAAGGTGCTGGTGGTGGAGGACAACCAGGGACAGATGCTTTACGACGTGGAGTGGGCCCTGTGCGGGTGCGCGCCCATCTCCTTCCTGGGCATTGACAAGCGCGACCAGGCCGGCGGCATGGGTCTCTTGTACCCCAAGCCGGTGCTCGAGGAAATGAGGAGGCTAATGTCATGAGCGCGAAAAAATTGAAATACGGGAACCCCACGCTGTTTAACACCATGATGCAGCCCCATTTCTGCCCGGGCTGCCATTACGGCAGCATCGTGCGCGCGCTGGCGGAGGCCCTCGAAGAGACGGGCGTGGTGGGCGATACCGTGCTGGTCACCGGCATCGGTTGCAGCATGGTGAGCGCGCACTACATCAAGAACCTGGAGGGACTGGTGGCCCTCCACGGCCGCGCCCCCGCCGTCGCCACCGGCCTGAAGCGCGCGCTCGGCAAGGACAAGCTGGTCATTACCATGCAGGGCGACGGAGACCTTTCCGCCATCGGCATGGGCGAGATCATCGCCGCCGTCAACCGCTTCGAGAAGCTCACCACCATCTTCCTGAACAACGCCAATTTCGGGACCACCGGCGGCCAGGCCGCGCCCACCTCGTTGGCCGGACAGGTCACTCCCACCACCCCGCAAGGCAAGGACGTGGAGACCTGGGGATTCCCCATCCACATGGCCGAGCTGCTCACCAACTTCAAGAGCGTGGTCTACTCCTTCCGCGGCGCCATGAACACCCACAAGAACTACAACCGCACCAAAAAGGCCCTGGTCACCGCGATCGAGAAGCAGAAGGCGAACATGGGCTACAGCTTTGTCGAGATCCTCTCCGCCTGTCCTCCCGGCCATCATGTCAAGGCCCAGGACAGTCTCAAGCTGGTGGAAAAGCTGATCGAGGAATTCCCCCTCGGAGAGTTCAAGAACACCGGTCGGCCGGTGTAAACCTGGTGCTGGTCGGGAGGCTGGGCAAATGAAGGAGCCGCAGATGAACGCAGATGAACGCAGATTAAAATATTATTTTTCCAATTATCTGCGTTAATCTGCGTTAATCTGCGGCTGAATAAAAAATAGCAACAACTCAGAGGAGCTCAAGATGACCGAAAAGAAAAGGCACGAGTTGGTGGTGGGCGGCACCGGAGGGCAGGGCGTGCTGACCGTCGCTTACGTCCTGGCCGCGGCCGCGGCCGAGGTCTACAATTACGTGACCCGCTTCCCCATTTACATGGCCACGCAGCGGGGCGGCCCGGCGTTCGCCACCGTGATCTTCTCGGACCAGGAGATCGCCGCGCCCATCCTCTCCCGCGCCGAGAACGCCGTGGCCATGGAGACCGGATCGTACGGGCGCTTCAAGAAGGAGGTCAAGCCGGGCGGCAGGCTGTTCGTCAACAGCTCGATCGTGAAGAAGGTTGACCCGCCCGGAGACTACCAGCTCTTCGAGATCCCGGCGACCGACCTGGCTAAGGAGTTAGGAAAGCCGCGGATGGCCAACGTGGTCATGCTCGGCGCCTACCGCGAGATCACCGGGGTCATGACCGAGGAGCAGGTATTGAAGGCCCTGCAAAAGGACGTGGGCGAGGGCCGCATGGAAGTGACCCTCGAGGCCTTCAAGCGAGGCGTCCAGTACGCGCGCGACAACAAGATGGTCTGATCCAAGGTGGCCGGGACACTCCTGTCCCGAGGCGCCATCGGCCGCGATCAAAGTTTCAGGAGAATTAATGAGCCGCAGATGAACGCAGATTAACGCAGATAAATATAGAATATATTGATTAATCTGCGTTCATCTGCGTTCATCTGCGGCAAAAAAATAAAAAAACTTATGCATCCTCGATGTCAGTAGCACAGGGGGCAGCCATGACACGGCCCAAGGTAATTCTAGCGGACCAGCAGGACTATCGAGCCGATGAGATCGCCGCCAAAGCCTCCGCCATCATCGCGGAACTCGGCCTTGATGTGCGCGGCAAGACCGTGTTCGTGAAGCCCTCCTTTGTTTACCCTTCCCGGAACCCGATCGTCAAGGGCATCATCACCCAGCCGGAAGTGATCGTCGGCACGCTCCGGGCGCTCAAGGATGCCGGCGCCAAAAAGCTCATGGTCGGCGAGTCGTCGGTGCTGGGCCCGAGCCGGGTGTCGTTCCACTCCACCGGCGTGCTGCCGCTCTTGAAGGGCCTGGCCGAGCCGGTGTTCCTGGACGAGGAGGAAGAGGTCGAGGTCAAGGTGGACAAGCCCTGGGTCCAGGACCGCTTCACCGTGCCTAAGATCTGGCTCGACGCCGACGTTTACGTGTCGCTGCCGAAAATCAAGACCAACATGTTCGCGGAGGTCACGCTCACCATCAAGAACAACCTGGGGCTGCTGCGCCAGCGCGCGCGGCTCCTGTATCACGATTACCGGCTGCACCAGAAGCTCGCGGACCTGTACCGGGTCCGCCCGCCGGACCTGGTGATCGCGGATTGCATCGTGGCGGGAGAGGGGCAGGGCCCGCTCATGGCCGAGCCGGTGCCGCTGGGCCTCCTGGTCGGCGGCGGCAACGCCGTGGCGGTGGACCGGGTGGCGTGTTACCTTACCGGTTATGAGCCGGAGGAGGTCGAGCACCTGAAGCTCCTGATCGAGGCCGGTTACGGGCCGGGATCGCTCGATGACATTGACATCACCGGCCGCGAGCTGCTCGAGCGCCGCCGCGCCTTCCGCCGGCCGCGGCTCTCGCTCCTGGAGCTCAGCCCGAAGCTCCGCGTGTTCCAGGGGACCGAGTATTTCTGCCCCTGGGGATGCGCCGGACTGGTACGGGGAGCGGTGGACGCATACGTGGATTTCTACGGGCCCGACGGCATCCAGCCCATGAACCTGATCGTGGGCAAGCCTATTCGCTCAATCCCCGATGATCTCGACCCCGAGATCACCATGGTCCTCGGCGACTGCGCCGAGCCGCACCGGCGCCGCGGCGAGTTCGTAGCCGGATGCTGCCCGCGGCCGCTCGAGGTGGGCCTGGTGCTCCGCCGCATCCTGGGGCCGATGGACGTGGACGTGATGCTCGGCGACGTGATCAAGGCCTATATGGGCCATAACCTGTGGCGCGCCAGGAGGATGCTTGGCGGCCACAAGCTCGCCCCCATCGAGAACCACATGGGCCTGACCCGCGTGGTCCGGGAGTTCATCACCATGAAAAAGCTCCAGCGCAAGGCCGGGCGCCAATGAGCGCGCTGCCTCTTTTCCTCCTTTGCGTCCTCGGCCACCTCTTTTCGAAGTACGGCGAGGTGAGCGGCGTCGGCCGCGCCCACTACTCACTCCACTGGATCTACGCCGTGTTCGAGCCGCTGGTCATCAAGGCGGCGGACTTCATGGTGGAGAGCCCGTTCTTCACGACCAACCGACTGGGCCGCTTCCTGTTATGGCTGGTGGGCCATACCAACGCCCTGGTGCCCCACGGCGTGGTCATCCCGACCGGCGCGGCCATCCGTATCATGCGCGACATCGAGAAGCACTCCGGCGGCGAGGCCCATATCGCGGTCGGGCCCTGCGTGTGCCAGCGCGTGCTCAACCGGTTCTCCGAGCCCGTCTGCAAGGACATGACCATCTGGTACGGCGCCGAAATCTACCAGCGCCTCTTTCCCGGCGAGTACAAGTTCATCTGCGCCGACGAGGCCGCCGCCATGCTCCGCGAATTCCATAAAAAAGGACTCACCCCCGTCGCCGAGTTCTGCATGCAGTCCCGCCAGTGGATGTTCGTCATCTGCAACTGCGACAACAAAATCTGCGCGCCCACCCGCTTCTACAACGCCGTCAAGGCCGCCCTCTACCCCGGGCCGTTCATGGTCCAGCATGACGCGAATAAATGCGTGGGCATCGAGAAGTGCGGCGCCTGCATCGCCCGCTGCCACTTCAAGGCCAACCGCGACGAGCAGGGCAGGGCCGTGCTGAACGAAAAGGAATGCATGGGCTGCGGCCTCTGCGTCACCACCTGCCAGGGCCAGGCCCGCCGCCTGGTTAAAAGGCCGGGCTACACCGGAAGACTCCTGCCCTGGGACTACATCAGGGACGCGGAGCTGGAAGAGGGAAGCGCGTAGCGCGGGAAGAAAAAGGATCGAGAAGCTAGTGTAGTGGATCAATCTGATCGGTGATTATATCTTCAGCCCTGAAAGGGCAAAAATAAGACAGCCCAGGGTTGGCCGTCTTCGGCCTACCCTGGGATATCGGCGCCTATAAATATCCTTTTCAGCCCTGAAGGGGCGACACTAAGATGCAGCCCGGTGCGAATTACACGGAAAATAATCATCTATAATTCGGATACTCTACACTCGGGAAAATGGCGCAACCATTTCCCTCGCTCCTCGCTACTTCTTCTTCGGCATCAGCGGCGGCGGGCTCAGCGCCTCGTTCGTGGCCGTCTGGCCGCAGGCGTGGATGAGCACCGGCGCGTCCTTGATGTTGAGGAAGTCCGTTAGCTCCTGCTGGTCGTATCCGCCGGGCCGGTAGAAGTCGGGCGGGAAGTACCACTCGATCGAGAAGTTATAGCTCCCGGCCTTGACCGAGGTGATCTCCATGGTGGTGCGCGCGTAGCCCAGGGACCCGGGGAGGTCCTCCGGCGGGAACGCCTGCCCGAGGTCGTCAATGTAGGTGAGCTTGTTCACCGTCTGCTTCATCAGCGCCGGATCAATGCTCACTCGGAAGATCAGGCTCCCCTGCGGCCCGGTGTACAAAAACCACGGGACCCAGTCGTCCTTGATCGCCTTCTCCCGCTCGCTCATCTTCCCGTCAATGGTCACGCCTTCCATGCAGTTGGGGCTGTAAAAGCGCATGCCGATGGCGGCCTGGTTCAGGTCGTAGCCGAACTCGATGCCGGCGCGGGTGATGACGTGCTCGGGGTTGAAGGGGATGTTGAGGTTCATGGGCGAGACGATGATGCGGTCGTAGGTGAACACGTCGGAGTAGATGCGCGGGGCCGTAAGCCCCAGCGGCAGGGCCACGGTCAGCCACTGCCGGCCGTACCCGCGCACGTCGGCGTTGGTGGTCGCGTCAATGCCGCCGATCATGTTCTTCTCGTTGGACTCCACCTTGATCTTCCCGAAGAACAGCTCGCAGAAGGCCCGCATCTTCTGGCCGTCCAGGATGTTGACCCCGGTCCCGCCCGCGGACTTGGGGATGATGAAATTCTTGTTGATCGCGGTCTTGTAATATTTGCCGTTCAGGAAATTGACCAGGCCCTCGATCTTGTAGGTCACGCCGCGCACGATGAACGGCAGCTCCGGGCTCTTCCACGGGTCCGCGTTCTCCAGCACCACCGTGTCCTCCTGCAGACGCGCGGGCATGGTGCCCTGGTACCGCACCAGGTAGCAGTAGGACTTGCCGTGGTCAACCGGGTCCTCGAGCTCGATCTCAATCCCCTCCTCGGTGGGCCAGCTTTCCCGGGGAGCGCGGTCGCCGGTGTCGCCGATCCGGAACACCAGGAAGTCCTGAGGATCGAGAAGATTATTGGCCAGCTCCACGTTTTTCCCCACCCCCAGGTGGAAGATGAAGGTCCCGTCACTCGTGCGCTCGTCGAACTGGAACGGGATCTGTTCCATGGCCCCGTGGCGTGAGACGAAGAGGAGCATGGAATCGAGCCTGGCCCCGTGGAAATCCTTGAGCAGCCCGCCGGGGACCTGGATGGGGTCATGCACGCGTTTCATGGAGGACGGGACGCCCTCCTGCGTGCGCACCGTGACGGAAACGATCAGGGTGAGAAAAATAATCGTAAGCGTGCGATGGACCGATTTCTTCATGGCTTGAACCTTCACCTTGCTTGTTTTCAGGGGCCGCCTTCAGCGCGGCCGACATGGCGCCTTATTCACATTACAATCGTTATCTTGCTTCATTCTCACTCTAGCCGATTCGCGCGCGGTAAACAAATAACGGGCGCGGGGCATAAATCAGCGGCTATCATCACCCCGCGCAAGGCTTGCGGCGCGTTGCCCCCGATGCTAATCTTCATGATGTAGAATCAAGCAGTTCAAAGGAGATAACATGGACGGTTATGATGCCTTGATGTCCCTGCTCGACAAGTTCCCCACCGGCGCCCCGCCGACCGCGAACCTGCGCCGTATTCTCGAGATCATCCTTACCAACGACGAGGCCATGCTCGCAAGCAAGCTCACGCCGCACCCCTTCCGCGAGCCGCTTCACAAATTGTGCGGCCGCGCCGGCCTGGACCCCGCCAAAATCAAGCCCCTGCTCGAGTCCATGGCCGACAAGGGCGTGGTGTACGCGGAGGTGAAGGACGGCGAGCCGCGCTACTCGGTCATGCCGCTGGTGCCCGGCATCTTCGAGCTGCAGTTCATGAAGGGGCTTTACGACGCGAAGTCCAAGGAGCTGGCCGGGCTGTTCAACGCTTATTACTTCGAGGGCTGGGGCGAGAAGAGCTTTGCCGTGAAGGAGCCGTTCGCGCGGACCATCGTCATCGGCAAGGAAATCCCGGCGGGGCAGGAGGTGCAGCCCTACGAGCAGGTGAAGAACCTGATCCAGAACCACAAGAGAAAGGCGCTCACCACCTGCTTCTGCCGCCACGAGCACGAGCTGATCGGAAATAGCTGCGGCCGGCCCAAGGACGTGTGCATGGTGCTGGGCCCGTTCGTGGACTACGCCGTGGAGCGCGGTTTCGCGCGGCGGGCCTCCGACGAGGAGATGCTGATGGCTCTGGACCGCGCGGAGGACGCCGGACTGGTGCACCTCTCCGACAACATCCTCGAGAAGGTCAACTTCATCTGCAACTGCTGCGGCTGCTGCTGCGGCATCCTCGGCACCATCACCAAGCTCAACATTCCCACCGCCGTCGCGCACTCCAATTACATCATCGCCCGCGACGAGGGCGCCTGTATTGACTGCGGCGACTGCGCCGACCGCTGCCAGGTAAAGGCGCTCACCTTCGACGCGGAGGAGGAAGTCCTGAAGCTGGACGAGAAGCGCTGCATCGGCTGCGGCCTGTGCATCCGTTCCTGCAACCAGGACGCGCTCTCCCTCAAGCGCCGTCCCGACTCCGACCTCATCCGGCCGCACAACTCCTACTTCGAGATGGGCATGGCCATTGTCAAATCAATGAAGCGCGGATAAGCCCTGGTGTGGAAGGAGGTTATATATCATGAAGGTTATTTGTCGCGTGGCGCTGTCCCTGGTTTTATTTTTTTCCCTGGCCGCTGTCCCCGTGGCCCCGGCCGAAGCTGCTTCTTCCCTGCCTGCAATCAGCGTGAAAGACGGGCGCCTGCTGGATGACGCCGGCCGGCAGGTGGTGTTGCGCGGGGTGAACGCGGGCGGCCGGAGCAAGCTCCCGCCCTTTTATCCCTTCGAGCCGGAGCCGGATTTCCAGACCGCGCTCACGCGTTACGCCGACGGCATCGCGTCCTTTGGCTTCAACGTGGTGCGCCTCATCGTGATCTACGAGGCCGCGGAGCCGGTGCGCGGGCAATATGACGAGGAGTACCTGAAGAAGTTCGACGCCATGGTGGAAGCCTTCGCCGCCCGCGGCATTTACATCATTGTGGACAGCCACCAGGACGTGTTCAGCCGGCGCTTCTGCGGCGACGGCTTCCCCGACTGGGCGATCCGGGAAAAGTACCGCGGCCTGCCCCAGCATGAAGGCTGCCGCCTCTGGAACGTGCACTACTTCTCGACGCCGGCCCTGGACTCCTTCAACCGGCTCTACGAAAACGATGACGGCCTGCGCGACTCCTACGCCGCTTTTTTTAAGATGTTGGCCGAGCGCTATAAAAATGAGCCCGCGGTCATCGGCTTCGAGCCCATGAACGAGCCCATGCCCGGGAGTTATGGCCTCATCCATTACACTAAATGGTATGAGCAGCTCTTCGCGCTCTATGAGGCCGCGGGCCAGGCGGTCCATGCCGCGGACCCGCGCTACCTCATCTTCGCCGACCTCTGCCCCCTGGAGAACCAGGGCGCCTGGAACACCAGGCGGCCCCGGCCCCGCGTCGCGAACCTCGTGCTCGCGCCCCACTACTACGACTTGGGCACGTTCAGCGTATCCATCGGCAAAGGCTTGGAGCAGCGGGCCATCAACACCGGCATCGCCCGCTTCCTGGAACTGGGCCGCGCCTGGAACACGCCCGTGCTCTTCTCCGAATATGGCATTTCCCCTCTGTTCCAGGACGCGCCCGAATACATCAATATGCTCTATTCCGCGTTCGACGCCGGCCTCGTCTCCGGCACTTTCTGGGAGGCCTCGGTCAGCCCCCTTACCTGGGGATGGGAAAACACCTCCATCTTCGAGCCGGACGGCAGCGTCCGGCCCCGGGCGCTCGCGCTCGACCGGCCCTACCCGCGGGCCGTGGCCGGGAACATCGAGTCATTCTCTTTTGATCCCGCCAGCCGGCGCTTCGAGCTGACGTGGTCCGAGAGCGTGTCAGCGTCCGCGGCCACGGAGATTTATGCGCCGCCGCGGCTGTATGGAAACATGCACGGCGTTACGCTCGATCCGCCGGGCGAGTGGAGCTACGATGCCGCGCGCGCGGTCTTACGGATCGCGCCATTGATGAGGGAGGGACAGAGGCGGGTGGCGATCGCGCCCTGAGTTCGGGAAGTCGGGACCGCGCTCGCCTTGAAGCAGATCCCGGACCAGGCCGAGCCGCGCGGCATCACACCGGAAGAGGCGGCGGCCGACGTGATGATGGAAAAGTCGCGGATCAAGGAGATGATGTCACCCATCGAAGTCGGCAACCTCTTCGTCTTCGGCTTCTCCCGCTTCTCCCGCTGCCTGATCGGAGGCGACCTGCTCTTCGACGGGGGGATGGTGCTGACATACTAACTGGCTCTACATGTTTTCCCGATAACAATATTGGCTGACCACGCAGCTAAAAATGGAGGATGGGAATGATAATTGAAAAAAGCGAGTTGTTTTACCCTTATAAGACGATCAAGGTAACACAAAGCAGAATCAACAAGGGATTGTTGGTCATTCCGGTCTCGTTGATGCCGCATTTCCCCAAGGAGAAATCTAAGGTCTTGCTTTTCGAAGATGATAGTGACATGGCGATAGCGAAGAATTTCACCCCGTTATCAGTAAAAAGCAAGGAGAACAGAATAACGGGCATGAACGCATTTTATGATAAATATAATATCAAGCATGGCGATGAAGTAGTTGTTCAGATCGCGGGTAAAAATAAATACAGAATAATTCCGGAAAAACGCTTCAAAGTGTTGATAAAACAATTTGAAAAAGAATTCGACAACTCCTTGAATGATGCCGAAGCTCAAGACAAGATTGAAAACCTCTCATCGGTGACTAATCTCGATTGCCGGGAAGTAATTTACCAAGAATATTACAGGACCGCGACAATCCAAAGTCAAGAAGGAAGAGGGGCAACAGTGATCACAGCCGCGAGAAAGAGGGCCATACGAGCCTCTGTAAGGAAATTATTGACGGAAATCTATCATGGCAATTGTCAGATATCAGGTTTCGGATTTCTCACCAAGACCGGAAAACCTTATTTTGAAATCCATCACCTGAAAGTCGATTACGGCGACCATTTAAAAAATGTACTGGTGGTTTGTCCTAATGTTCATGCTCAATTTACTCATGCATTGGTCGAAGAGCAATACGATGAGGAGGGGTGGCTGAGGATAGTTGCTTTTAATGGAAAGGAATTCAATGTAAATCAGGCGATTGATAAGGCGAAAAAGGAGATCAGAAAAGAAATCCATATTGCAAAGTAAGGGATATTGCATGCGGAAAAAATTATGGCAATAGTTGGAAAAACTCGACCCTAAATGATGTGGCGAGAAAAGGGTGGTCAAGCAGGTGAATGTGATGAACCAGAATACCTTTGTGAGGCCATAAAACAAATTTTTAGGAGGCGCGATCATGGCGGAAATAGAAGTAACGGCGGAAATGAGCGAGAAATATTTGAACGATGACGTAACGGACCGGACCAGATGCCCACTTTGCAACAGTGTGAGGGTGGAGCAAATCTTAAGCGAGGATCGAGATGATTACGGCTTTTATGTGCCTATGATGTGTAAGAAGTGCCGGTCGACTTGGGGCGAAAGATACTATTTGAGCGAAATTGTTGAATTAGAGATGCCTGAAAGATGAGAGTTCAGCAATTATCGCATCCAATTCAATAAGATATTTCTCGAAGAGCTGGGACATTATTTAGTGACTTCTTTGAGTTTAATCTCCAGCGGATGGTCGAGGATGCGCAGGTACTGGTCGGCCATGGCGGGCTCGAACGCGGGCACGGAGTACATCACGGAGTCGAGGCGGTAGGTCCCGGCGGTGAGGCTGGTGAGCCCGGAGACCTGGTAGCCGCCGTTGCCGAAGGACCCGGGTTCGAGGTCGGGCGGGTCGAGGTGGTTCTCGTCGTCAATGTAGAAGACGCGCGGCTTCCACTCGGGGTTGTCGCCCTCCACGATCAGGCGGTTGAACCAGGCCCCGTGGTCCCTGCCGTCCGGCCCGACCGTGCCGGTGGACGACCAGGTGAAGGCACGCGGATCGGCCGCCATCTTCTTTTCCAGCTCGCCCATCTTCCCGTCCTGGATCACGCCCTCCGGGTACAGGCTGTTGCGGTAGCGGCGCTCGCCCGCGAGGCGGGGGCTGTCCACGCTCACCCGGAACCTCGCGTCCTTCACCGCGAACCCCACGTCGATCGGCAGGTACACCTCGGTCGGGAAGCTGAACGAGTTGTAGTAATAGATGTTGTCCAGCTTGGCCGAAGGGCTCGGGATGTGAAAGATAAGGATGAGCTGCGAGCGCGTGCGCCGCACCACCCGCACCGGCCCGTCAATCCACGCCGCCAGCTCATTGGTGAAATCCTCCTCGGTCTTGTCAATGTCCACCCCGGCGATGCGGCAATGGAGCCGCGCCTTCAAGCGGTCGCAATAATCCACCCCGTCGCCGCCGCCGGCCGCGGTCACCCGAAGCTCGTCCATGGCCATGGGCGCGTCCCTGGAAAAACCGAGCGTGTAATTGAGCGCCGTGATGCGGCTGGTGCCCGGGTCAATGGAGACATAATCAACGGCAGAGCGGGCCGGAGCATTTCCCGAAAAATGAACAGCGTAGGCATAAGCCTTGCCGTTGTCCACCGGGTCATGCGCGCTGATCTCGATTGCGGTGTAGCTGTCGTATCCGGGCAGTAGTGACGCAACGCGGTCCGCCCGGTCGCCCAGGTCGCGGGCCATGAGCACCAGCTCATCATTGCCGTTAAATAACCCATCGCCGTCCCCGGGATTCTTTTCCTCCCCGTTCGGGAACACGAAGTCGCCGGCCCTGGTCTTCTCGTCCACTTGGAAAGGGATAGGCGAAAATTTCCCGCCGCGGAGCGCAAAGACCCGAATGCCGCTGATCTTCGCGCCCGCGAGCGCCCCGGCCATATCTCCCTTGATGATCACGGGGTCGCTGTCGCGGGTGAGGGTGCGGCTATCGCCAGCCACGGAATTAGTTGCGATGAGCGTTGCAAGCAAAAAGGCGGATAGAAAAAGCATTGTTCGGCGCGCCATGAATCAGCCTCCATGTGATTACCAGAACTTTTCCGGCGCCGGCATCTTGCCGTGGTAGCAGCGCAGGCCCTTGACCTGGATGTGCATGAGGCAGATGTTGCAGTTCACGCACTTGGAGGGGGACAGGTCGCCCTCGGAGATGCGCTTCGGGAAGTTCGGCTCGCAGATGAGCGGACGCGCCAGCGAGAGCATGTCGGCCGATCCGTCCGAGATGAACCGCTCCATCTTTTCCGGGTCGCGGATCCCGCCGATGCACATCACGGGCTTGTTCACGAGCTTCTTGATCGCGCGCGCGTAGTGGATGTTGTAGTTCTCGCGGAAGGGGAAGAGGCGCGTGGCGATGGGGTCGGTGAGCCCGATGACAAAGCGCAGCGGGGCGGGCAGGGTCGCCAGCTCGCGGACGGTGCGCAGTGCCAGCGTGAGCGGCAGCGGCCCCCGGATCAGCGTCATGCCCGCCTCGTAGCAGCCGCAGCTCACCTCGATGGCGTCGAGCCCGAGCTCCGCGAGCATTTGCGCGGTGCGGACCGATTCCCGGGGACGGATGCCGATGGGCAGCGGGAACTCGTCGCTCGCGTTGATCTTGATGATCACCGGATAGTCCGCGCCCACCTCCTCCCGCGCCGCGCGGTAAAGCTCCTGGACTAAACGCCAGCGGTTTTCCAACGCGCCGCCGTACTCGTCCTTCCTCCGATTCGTGAGGGGCGAGAGGAACTGGTTGACGAGGTAGCCGTGCGCGCCGTGGATCTGCACGCCGTCGAAGCCGGCCTTTTGGGCGCGGCCGCACGCCGCGGCAAAGCTCGCGATGGTGTCCCTGATCTCATCCCTGGTCATGGCATGGGGGACATGGAAAAAGAGGGTGTGCGGCACGGCGGACGGCCCGCGCGGATGGATGCCGCGGGAATAGGCCTCGCTCGCCTCCCGGCCGCAGTCGTTCACCTGCGCGAAGATGACGCCGCCTTCCCGGTGCACGGCCTCGGTGAGACGCCGGCAGCCCTCGATCATCTCATCAGAGTGCAGCCCGAGCTGGAGCGGCCAGTTGTGCCCGGCCCAGTGATGAAAGAAATTGCCGGTGATGATAAGGCCCACGCCTCCCGCGGCCAGCCGGCGGTAGAAGGCGACGACCTCGTCCGTCACCTCGCCGTCCGGCCCGGCCATGCTCTCGTGGGTGGCGGACTTGGCCAGGCGGTTTTTTATCTCGATCCGTCCGATCCTGATCGGCTTCAACAATTCCATGCGCGATCCCCCGCAAGATTCATTACAGCAGAGTAGATGTGTTATAATCTCTCTGTCAACACGGGGGGGGCGCCGTTGTTGCACGGTCCAGGCGGGCACTCACGAAAGATTCGCGAAAGGTGTGGTCTTATGAGCGCTGTATCGAATAGCGGCAATGACAAGAAGTCTCCGCCGAACCGGATGCGGTACGCCGTGCCCCTGCTGCTGATGCTGCTGGGCTGCGGAGCGTATGGAGTTTATTGGCTGGTGGTGGCGCGCGGCACGGTGTACACGGACGACGCCGTGCTCAAGACCATATTGACGCCGTGTTCGAGCCGGGTGGGCGGCCGGGTGACCGAGTTCCTCGTCAAGGAGGGCGACACGGTGGGGCCGGGAAAGGTCCTGGCCCGCCTCGAAGACATGCCCTACAGCGCGCAGCGGGACCAGGCCGCGGCGGGGGTGGACGCGGCCCAGGCCGAGCTCGAGTCCGCGCGGCTCAATCTGCTCAAGGCCAGGATCTCGCTGGACAAGAACGTGGCCATGGCTCAGGCCGACTTGCGCGCGGCCTCCTCCAAGGAGGAGTACAGCCGCAAGATGAAGAAGCGGCTCAACAACCTGGCAGGGTTGGCAGCCACCGAAGAGATTGACCGCGCCGATACGGGCTGGGACGCTTCCGACGCCATGCTGGATGCGGCCAGGCAGAAGTTGGGCCTCTTGACCACCAGCGGCGCGGGCGACGGCGACACGGCCAGGGCGCCCGCCGAGCTGGCCATTCTGATCCTGCAGAACCAGGTGGACATGGCCGAGGCCAACCTGGCGCTGGCCCAGGCGCGCCTGGCCATGGCGGAGGACAACCTGGCGCAGACCACGGTGTCGGCCACGGTGGGCGGTCAAATCTCCCGGCGCCACGTTGATCCCGGCCAGGTGGTGGCTCCCGGCCAGAGCATTTTCAGCATCTCGGAGATGTCGGCGCCGTGGATCGAGGCGAACTTCAAGGAGGGCCAGCTCGCGGACATTGAGCCGGGCGACCGCGTGACCTTTACCGTGGACGCGTATCCGGGCCGGAAGTTCGCGGGCCAAGTGGTGAGCGTTCTGGGGGCGGCGCTGTCCGAGTTCTCGCTGTTGCCGGCGGGGGCCACCAGCGGGAACTTTATCAAGGTAACGCAGCGGGTCCCGGTTTACATCGCGATTGACGGGAACGACCATCCGCCGTTTTACCCGGGGCTGAACGTGGAGGTGCGCATCCACCTGCATACCGCTCCCGCCGCCGCGGCCAGGTAGAGGGCCCCATGTCCACGGGCCGTCCGCCGGGCATGGCCGCTGCGCCCACCGATCATGCGCCGTGGCCCAAGTGGCCGCTCATGATCGTGGTCATGACCGGCACCTTCATGGCCATCCTCGACTCCAGTATCGTCAACGTGGGCCTGCCCTACATCATGACCGCGCTCGGCGTGCCCCTCGACGACGCCGAGTGGATCCTCACCGCCTTCATGCTCGCCGCCGCCGTGGCCATGCCCCTCACCGGATGGATCGGAGACCGCATCGGCTATGGCCGCATGTACCTGGCCTGCCTCGCCGTCTTCACCGTGGGCTCCGCCCTGTGCTCCCTGTCCTGGAACATTGACAGCCTGGTCGTCGCCCGCGTCATCCAGGCCGCCGGCGCCGGGATCATGCAGCCCGCCGGCATGGCCATGATCATCATGGTCTTCGAGCCGCACGAGCGCGGACGCGCCATCGGCATCTGGGGCATCGGCGCCATGGTCGCCCCCACCATCGGACCCACTCTCGGCGGATACCTCACGGAATACTTCGGGTGGCGCTCCGTCTTCACCGTCAACATCCCCGTCGGAGTACTCCTCATGATCTTCGGGCTCGGCGTCATCGGCCGGCGCGAAAAGACCGCGCCGCCCCAGCCCTTTGACTGGTATGGGTTCCTTTCCCTCTCCGTCTTTCTCATCGGTTTGCTCCTGGGCCTGGACCGGGCCCAGTCCTATGGGTGGGACGCCACGGAGGTAAAGTATTATCTGGCGGTTGCCGCGGTGTCATTTACGGCGTTCATCTCGGCGGAGCTGACCGCGGGGCACCCGGTGGTGCCGTTCGACATGTTCCGGCACACGGATTTTTCGATGGGCCTGCTGCTCGCTCTGATCCGGGCGGTGGCGCTGTTCGGGGCGGTGTTTTTGCTGCCGGTGTACCTGGAGAACCTGCAGGGCCGGACCGCCATCCAGACCGGGATCATCCTGGTGCCGGCGGCCGTGACCATCGCCGTGTTCATGCCCATCTCCGGCTCCATCACCGACCGCTTCGGCGCGCGCTGGCCCGCGGTGGCCGGCGTGGTTCTCACCGGCGTCTCGCTCTGGATGTACCGCACCCTGGACTACGACTCGTCATCGTGGGACATCATCTATCCGCAGTTCTTCCGCGGCGCCGGAATCGCGCTCATGCTGACCCCGGTGGCCACCGCCGCCATGAACGCCGTGGCGCCCCGCCAGGCCGGCATCGCCTCGGGCCTGCTCAACGTGGCCCAGCGCGCCGGCGGATCGCTCGGCATCGCGCTCCTCTCCACCGTGCTCACCAACCGCCAGGCCATGCACCAGGAAATCATCGGCGCCGGTATCAACCTCTCCGCCCTGACGCCCGCCGCCGGAATGAGCCCGGCATCGGTCAAGACCGTGATCATCCTCCTCATCCAGCGCGCCGCCGCCATCCGTTCCTTCGACGACGTGTTCGCGCTCGCCGCCGGGCTAACCATGCTCGGCCTCATCCCCGCTCTCTTTCTGAGCGCAAAGCCGCCGCCTAAAAAGGGAGCGCCCGCCGGAGAATGATCCCGGATCAAGCATTTCAGTGACCGATGAGATAAAATATCACCGTGACAATGAACAGGATTAACAGGTAAAATGGGAAAAAGGGTCATTGATTATATTTTCCGGCTTATCCTGAATATCCTGTGTATCCTTGTTAATTGATTCCGGAGGATTGACATGGCGAAAATCGTGGTTCTTGGCGGATGCGGGGCGGTGGGGAGCGTGGCGGTGAAGACGCTCGCGCGGCTGCCGTATTTTTCCGAGGTGGTGATTGCTGACATCAACTTGAAGCGGGCAAGGGAGATCGCGGCGGAGCTGGGGGCGGATAAGGTCTCCGCGAAAAAGGTGGACGCGCTGGACGCCCAGAGCGTGAAGCGCGCGGTCACGGGCGCGGACGTGGTCCTGAACTGCACCGGGCCGTTTTACAGGTTCGTGAAGACCGTGCTCAAGGCGGTGATTGCTTCCCGGGTCAACTACGTGGACATCTGCGACGACTTTGACGTCACCATCGAGATCCTGAAAATGGACGCGGCGGCGAAGAAGAAGGGCGTGACCGCGCTGATCGGCATGGGCAGCTCGCCGGGCGCGACCAACCTGCTCGGCAAGTTCGCCGCGCAAACGCTGCTCGACGAGACCGACTCCATTGACATCTTCCACGCCCACGGCGGCGAGCCGTTCGAGGGGGAGGGAGTGATCGGACACCGCTTCCACTGCATGAGCGTCCCCATCCCCATGTACCTCGACGGCGCGCTCAAGTACGTGGACTTTTTTAGGGAGGACGGGATCGCGCTGCGCCAGGAATTCGAGTTCCCGGTGATCGGCAAGGTCAAGCTCTACCCGTATCCTCATCCCGAGCAGATCACCATGCCCCATTACATCAAGTGCCGCCGCGTCACCAACAAAGGCAGCGTCCTGCCGAACGAATATTACGACCTGATCAAGGACATGGTGCGGCTCGGGCTCGCGGGCAAGGAGCCGGTCAACGTCAAGGGCAAAAAGATCGCGCCCTGCGAATTCGCCATGGCCTACATCATCCGCGAGCGCGAGCGCATCCTGAAACAGACCGCGTTCGGCCCGCAGCGCGGCTGCGCCAGCGTGGTGGTGAAGGGCAGGAAGGACGGCAAGTACAGCGAGTACCGCTTCCACATGGCCTCCCGGAGCCAGGCCCTCGGCGAGGGCACCGGCATTCCCGCCGCCATCGGCGCCGTCCTCATGCTCCAGGGCAAGGTCACCGGGCCGGGAGTGCTCCCGCCCGAAGCCTGCGTCACGCCCACCGACTTCATTGACCTGGTGCCTCATGCCATGAAGCTCGACAAGAAGAAGGAAGGCGGCGAGGCCTTCGGCGGAGTGATCGTCGAGCATGTGGACGATACCGGAAAAGTTACCAAGCTGGACATCTGAGAGAACCTTGAACCAGGACCTCAAAAAATACGTGCTCGCCGTTGACCACGGGACCTCCGGCGTCAAGACCGCGCTAATGTCCGTGTACGGCGAGCTCCTGGCGTTCGAGTATGAGAAGACGCCGGTCCAGTTCCTCCCCGGCGGCGGCGCCGAACAGGACCCGGAGCTGTGGTGGAACGCGCTCGTCAATACCTGCCGCAAGCTCGTGCAAAAACGCCTGGTCGCGCCCGGCGACATCGCGGCCATCTGCTGCTCGTCCACCTTCTCTTCCACCGTGGCCGTGGGCCCGGACGGACGCCACCTCGCCAACTCGCTCACCTGGATGGACTCGCGCGGCGCTCCCTACATCAAGGAGATCGTGAGCGGGTTCCCCGCCATTGACGGCTACGCCGTGTTCACCATGCTGCCGTGGATCTATAAGACCGGCGGCGGGCCGCAGCTCTCCGGCAAGGACGACCTCGCGCACGTGCTCTGGTGGAAGCACGAGCGGCCTGACGTTTACAAAGACGCCCGCATGTTCCTGGGCAGCAAGGACTACCTGAACCTCCGCCTCACCGGCCGCTTTGCCGCCGGCTACGATTCCATGTCGCTCTTCTGGCTCACCAACACCCGCGACATTAACAACATGTTTTATGACGAGGCGCTGGTGAAGAAGGTCGGGATCGAGCGCGGCAAGCTTCCGCCGATGCGGCGCTCCATTGACGTGCTGGGCCCGCTCCAGCCGGAGGTCGCGGACGCGATCGGGGTCCCGCGGGACACGCGGGTGGTGACGGGCTCGCCCGACCATCAGTCGGCCTGCATCGGCTCCGGCGCGGTGCGCGACTTCGAGGGCCACGTTTACATCGGCACCTCCTCCTGGATCCAGTGCGTGGTCCCGTTCAAGAAGACCGACATGTTCCACTCCATCGCCAGCCTGCCCACCGCCATCCCCGGCAAGTACTACGCCGTGAACGAGCAGGACATCGCCGGCGGCGCGCTCGCGTTCCTGGTTGAAAATATCCTGTACCACCGCGGCCGGCTGCGGAATGAGGGGCCGCCGGCCGACGTGTATCAACAACTCGACGCGATCGCGGCCTCTGTGCCGCCCGGCGCCAACGGCGTGATCTTCACGCCCTGGCTCAACGGCGAGCGCACCCCGGTGGACGACACCACCGTCCGGGCCGGACTCATGAACCTCGGCATGACCACCACCAGCGACGACGTGGTCCGCGCGGTCATGGAGGGCATCGCCCTGAACACGCGCTGGGCCCTGGGCTACGTGGAGAAGTTCATCGGCCGCAGGATGGACCCGCTCAACATAGTCGGTGGCGGCGCGCGCTCAGAGGTATGGTGCCGTATCTTCGCCGACGCGCTTAACCGCACCGTGCGCCAGGTCAAGGACCCGATGCAGGCCAACGCCCGAGGCGCCGCCTTTATCGCGGCGGTGGGAATGGGCTATATTAGTTTTGACGACGTGCCGGACCTGGTCGAGTACGCGAACACCTTCGAGCCGGACCCGAAGAACCGCAAGCTCTACGACGCGATGTTCACGGAGTTCGTGAACATCTACAAGAACAACAAGGCGATGTACCGCCGAATGAACGGCGCCAGAAAAGAAAAGGAGTGGACATGAACAAGGATTTTGATCGCCGCGGGTTCATGAAGGGCGCGGCCGCGGCGGGCGCAATGGCCGCGGGGATGCAGCTTGCGCCGCGCAAGGCTCAAGCCGAGAAGCTGGCGCCGGCCTACCCGATCCCAGACGGCCCGGTGACCAGGGACGAATACGCGATGCTCAAAGAGATGACGGCGGAGGTTTACGCGCACAACCGGGTGCAGGTGGCCGACGGCGTATTCCACATGCCGTCGCAGGGCAAGTACAGCTCGCTGTTCGCGTGGGACTCCGGCTGGCACGCCATCTCCATGTCGCGCATTGATCCGGCCATCGCCGCCTCCGAGCTGACCGTGCTCACCGACCGCCAGCTCGACAACGGCCGCATCTCCCACGACACGCACTTCGCGGAGCTGCAGCCCAAGAGCAGCGCGTGGAGCAAGCTCGGCAGCAAGATGGGCCAGAGCCAGTTCGACGCGGAAGGCCGCTCCGCCATGATTGATCCGCCCAGCTACATCATCGCCGCGGAAAAGGTGTACGCGCAAACCAAAGACCGCGCCTGGCTCGACAACATCCTGCCCCGCCTCGAAAAATGCGTCCATTACCTCACCCGCGACCGCGACCTCTACGGCGACGGCCTCGTCTCCGTGATCCATCCCTGGGAGACCGGAACCGACTCCTCGCCCGCTTACGACAAAATCCTCGGCCTCGACTTCCGCACCCCGCTGGGCGCGCCGAAGCGCGGGCTTCTGTACCCCAAGATGCTCGACTACAACGCCGAGTTCAACTGGGACCCGCAGGTGGCCAAGGAGCGCAACCGCTTCGTCTTGGAGGACGCGGCCTTCAACTCCATCACCATCCGCGCCATCCAGTCCGTGGCCAACTTGAACGAGTCCATTGGCGAGACCGCCAAGGCCGAGGCCTTGCGCCGGCAGGCCGCGGACATGGTCGCCGCGCTCGACCGCATCAACTGGGTGGAGGACAAGGGCTGCTACTACTCGCGCTACGACGTGAAGAATCCCAAGCTCGCCATGCGCACCACCTGCGCCTCTCTCCTTCCCATCATCTCCGGCCTCGTGCCCAGGGAACGCGCGCTCCGCGTGATCCGCGAGCACGCCCTCAACCCCAAGCAGTTCTGGCTCACCTACGTCTTCACGTTCAACGCCGCCGACGAGATGCTGCACGACAAGGTGTACATGGAGGATTTGCTGCTGTGGCGCGGCCACTGCATCTGGACCAACATGAACTGGCTGATGATGGAGGGCCTGATGAATTACGGCTTCAACGACGAGGCCCGCGAGCTCACCCGCCGCACCGCCAAGATGATCCTCCACGAGGGCCTCTGGGAGTTCTACGACTACAGAAACGGCCAGGGCAAGGGCCAGCCCCATTTCAACTGGCCCGGCCTCGTCCTCGACATGATCGCCGTGACCTGGCCGGAGGCGGCGGAATAATAAGCGGTTGGCGGATGGAGATTGATGCTTCGCCAAAGCTCGGAAGGGCAACCGGATAAGGAGACAAAATCATGATTAAAAAAAGCGTGCGGCCGATCATCAAGATCATGCCCTGCCTGGACATGCAGGATGGCCGGGTGGTGAAGGGCGTGCATTTTGTGAACATCCGGGACGCCGGCGACCCGGTGGCGTGCGCGCAGGCCTATTGTGAGGCCGGCGCCGACGAGCTGGCCATGCTCGACATCACGGCCACCGTGGAGGGCCGGGCCACTATGATCAAGGTAGTGAAGAAAGTCGCCCCCGCGGTCACCATTCCCTTTACCGTGGGCGGCGGGATCTCTGACCTCCGGTCCGTGGAAAAGGTCCTTAAAGCCGGCGCCGACAAGGTGAGCGTCTCCAGCGCGGCCTTCCGCCAGCCCGAAATCATCGCCCAGATGGTGCACGAGTTCGGCCCGGAAAGAATCACCATCGCCATTGACGTGGACCGGAACAACAAGATACGCTCCGGCTACGAGGTCTATATTGACGGCGGCCGCACCGCCACCGGCTATGACGCCGTCGAGTGGGCGCGGAAAGTGGACGGCTTTGGCGTGGGCTGCATCCTCCCCACCAGCAAGGCCACCGACGGCGCCAAGACCGGATATGACCTGCCCCTGATCCGAAAAATCGTCAAGGTCGTCTCCGCGCCCGTGGTCGCCTCCGGCGGCGCCGGCAAGCTCCAACACTTTGCCCAGGCCGCCCAGGCCGGGGCCGCCATCCTGCTGGCGGCCTCGGTGTTCCATTTCGCGGCCATCTCAATCCCGGAGCTGAAAAAATACCTGAAGCAGCAAGGCTGCAAGGTCCTGAAACAACCCGGCGCCATCCCGGCCCGCTGATTCCGTTAGCGGCGACGGACCAATGGTTTGGCCGGTCCCCCGCTATGCCAATTGGCATAGAGGATTGCAATCCCCGGTTTCGTGCTTATCTTCCGAGAAAATGGAGCGAGGGAAAAACTGAGGCTTAACCGCGAAAGGATAGTGGGATGAATGAAAAGACTATAACTGTTCCCAAGATAAGTTGCGGCCATTGCGTGGCCGCTATCAAGCGTGAGCTGAGTGAGTTGAAGGGCGTCGCGTCGGTGGACGGCGATGCCCAGACCAAGCAAGTCACCGTCAAGTGGGACCAGCCGGCGAGCTGGGAGCGGATCGCGGAGACGCTCGCGGAGATCGGTTACCCGGCCAAGGAATGAACCGTAAAGAGGGGAGGGCATGATGGCCGAGCGCGAGGTCCGGCTCCCTATCATCGGCATGACCTGCGCCAATTGCGCGGCCACGGTGGAGAGGACCTTGCGCAAAAAGGTCCCGGGGGTGTCATCGGCGAACGTGAATTTCGCCGCGGAGTCGGCGTTCGTGGTCTATGATCCGGCGCTCACGGATTTTGCGGGCATGGCGGCGGCGGTGGAGCGCGCCGGCTACAAGCTCTTGCCGGCGGCGGAGGACGCCGGAGAGGACGTGGAGCAGAAGGCGCGGGAGCAAGAGGTCCGGCGCCAGAAGCGCCATTTCCTGGTCGGCGTCATCTTTACCACCCCCCTATTCATCATCAGCATGGCGCGTGATTTTTCGCTCCTCGGGCCGTGGGCGCACGCGGCCTGGGTGAACTGGGTCCTGTTCGCGCTGGCCACGCCCGTGCAGTTTTACACCGGGCGCGACTATTACACCGGCGGCGCGAAGAGCCTCCGGAACCTCTCCGCCAACATGGACGTCCTGGTCGCGCTCGGCTCGTCCACCGCTTATTTCTACTCCGTGGCCGTGCTCCTTTTCCCCGGCCTCGGGGTGCACGTTTATTTCGAGACCTCCGCCATGATCATCACCCTGATCAAGGTGGGCAAGCTGCTCGAGGCCTCCGCCAAGGGCAGCGCCTCCGCCGCCATCAAGGCGCTGATGGGGCTCGCGCCCAAGACCGCGCACCTGGTGGGCGAGAACGGAGATGAGCGCGACGTGCCGGCCGAGCAGGTGCGGATCGGCGACGTGGTGGCGGTGCGGCCGGGCGAGCGCATCCCGGTGGACGGCGAGGTGGCCGGCGGATCGTCGTCGGTTGACGAGAGCATGTTGACCGGCGAGTCCATCCCGGTGGACAAGGCCCAAGGGTCCAAGGTGTTCGGCGCGACGGTTAACCTGCAAGGCAGGCTCAAGGTCCGGGCCACCGGCGTGGGCTCGAAGACGGCGCTCGCTCAGATCATCCGTCTCACTCGGGAGGCGCAGGGGAGCAAGGCCCCGATCCAGCGGCTGGCCGACCGCGTATCGGCGTATTTCGTGCCGGCGATCATCGTGATCGCGCTCGGCACGTTCGGGCTGTGGTGGGCGCTCTCTGGTGAGTTCGTAGCCGCGATGATCCGGATGGTCGCGGTCCTGGTCATCGCCTGTCCCTGCGCGCTGGGCCTGGCCACGCCCACGGCCATCATGGTGGGCACGGGCATGGGCGCGCGCATGGGCATCCTGTTCAAGGACAGCGAGGCGCTGGAGACCGCGCACCGGCTCTCCACCATCGTCTTCGACAAGACCGGCACCATCACCCAGGGCAAGCCCGCGCTCACGGACTGGATCGCGCTGGAAGGGAGCGATCCAGAGGCGGCGCTGTCCCTGGCCGCCTCCGCCGAATCCGGGTCCGAGCACCCCATCGCCCGCGCGGTGGTGGATGGCGCGAGGGCGAGGGGAGCGGTCATCACCGAGCCGCAGGAGTTCATTTCCAGCTCCGGCTTCGGAGTGGAGGCCGCGGTCTCCGGCCATAAGGTCAAGGTCGGCAAGCCATCGTGGTTCACGGGCGCGGATGCGCTGGATGAAAAAGCGCGGCGCTTGGCCGAAGAGCTCGCGAGCTCCGGCAAGACGGTGATGGCGGTGGGCATTGATGGAAAGGCCGCCGGCCTGCTCGCGGTGGCCGACGAGGAAAAGCCGGGCGCGCGCGACGCCATCAAGACGATCAAGGACCTGGGGCTTACCCCGGTGATGCTGACGGGCGACAATAAAGAAGCCGCGCGGGCGATAGCGGAGCGGGTCGGTATTGACGAGGTGATCGCCGAGGTCCTGCCGGACCAGAAAGAGGCGATGGTGCGCCGGAAGCAGGAGCAGGGAAAACTGGTGGCTATGGTCGGCGACGGCATCAACGACGCGCCCGCTCTGGCCCGCGCCGATGTGGGCATCGCCATGGGCGCCGGGACCGACGTGGCCATGGAGGCATCCGACGTCACCCTGGTCGGCGGCGACCTCGCCGGAGTGGCCCGCGCCATCGCGCTGTCCAAGGCCACGATGCGCACGATCAAGCAGAACCTGTTCTGGGCCTTCTTCTATAACGTCGTGCTCGTCCCCATCGCCGCGGGCGCGCTCTCCGGCCTCGCCTTCATCCCCCACTTCATCCGCGATCTCCACCCCGCCATGGCCGCCGGCGCCATGGCCTTTTCCAGCATCACGGTGGTGTTGAATAGCTTAAGATTGGGGAGAAGGGCATTATGAGGAGCGTTAAAAATCTTGAAGCATCCGAACGCCGATGATAATATGACCAAATAGATGCAGTCGTCATCACGGCAAGGGAGGGCCTTACATGCATAATGAATTCACCGCGATTATTGAAAAAGACGGCGAGTGGTATATCGCCTATTGCCCGGAAATTCCAGGCGCCAACGGCCAGGGCCGAACAAAGGAAGAAAGCCTGAAGAGCCTTTCCGACGCGATAAATCTTATTCTCCAGGATCGGCGGGAAGACGCTTCCCGGGGTCTTCCGGAAAACGCCATCCGTGAAGTAATCACGGTCACATGAAAAGGTCGGCGCTTCTTAAGCACCTCCGGCATAATGGATGCTATCTCAAGCGCGAAGGCCACTCCCACTCGTTATGGTGCAACTCCCTGACCGGCCACATCGAGGCCGTTCCGCGCCACTCCGAAATCCCCAACAAGCTGGCAATGAAAATCTGTCGCGCCCTTTCGGTCCCCGATCCCTGAATACTCAAGCGGCATTATTGTAAAGCCCGCTCATCTGTTTCCACTTCTGCTTTTGCCCTTGGCTTGGTCCTCTGTTCCACCATGATCCGCTTGGTGTCCTCGATCTCCGATGAGGTTACGGACTCGCGCAGCTTCTCCATCTTGCGCATGACCTCCTGGAAGCGGAGGCCTTCGGCGGCGCTGATCCATTCGAGCTGGAGGCGTTCGGGCCGCAGGCCCAGGCGCTCCATCTTTTTCCACATGCGCTTGACGCGCCGCTCGGTCCAGTGGTTCGCGTCGATGTAGTGGCAGTCGCCGAAGTGGCAGCCGGAGACCAGGACCACGGGCGCGCCCCGCTCGAAGGCGTGCCAGATGAATTTTTCGGAGACGCGGCCGGAGCACATGGTGCGGATGAGGCGCGCGTTGGCCGGGTATTCGAGCCGGGACACGCCGGCGAAGTCGGCGCCGGCGTAGGAGCACCAGTTGCAGGCGAAGACCACGATGCGTCCGGCCGGGTCTTCCTCCAGGATGGCGTCAACCTGCGCGACGATCTGGCGGTCGGTGAAGTGGTGCATGGAAATGGCGCCGCTCGGGCACTCGGCGGCGCAGGTCCCGCAGCCGGCGCAGGCGGCGGCGGTGACGCGGGCGGGAATTTTCTCGCGCTGGTCCACGCTGATGGCGTTGAAGGGGCAGACCTTGGCGCAGATGCCGCAGGAGTTGCACAGCTCGGGGTCCACCTCGGCGGTGATGGACTCGATCTTGAGGCGGCCCGGGATCATGAGGCGCATGGCGCGGGCGGCGGCGGCGGAGGCCTGGGTCACCGATTCCCTGATGTCCTTGGGCCCTTCGGCGCAGCCGGCGAAGAAGATGCCGCGGGTGGCCGAGTCCACCGGCAGCAGCTTGGGGTGCGCTTCGAGGTAGAAGCCGTCCGATGTTTTCTGCAAGGCCAGCATTTCCTGCACGGCATTCATGTCTTCAGGGGCCTGCACGCCGACCGCAAGGACCACCAGCTCGCTCGAGTGCGTCTCCAGCTTGTCGGTCGCGGTGTTTTCCACGGTCAGGGTGAGGTCGCGCGATTCCGGGTCCTCCTTGATGGAGCCGGGCAGGCCCCGGATGTAGCGAACGCCCAGGCCCTTGGAGCGGCGGAAAAGGTCTTCGAAGCCCTTGCCGAACGCCCGGATGTCTATGTAAAACACCTTGACCTCGATCTCCGGGTGGTGCTCCTTCAACATGATCGTGCTCTTGACCGTGTTCATGCAGCAGATGTTGGAGCAGTAGGGATGGCCGCGGCGCTGACTGCGCGATCCCACGCACTGGATAAAGGACACGGACCCGGGCCGCTCGCGGTCGGTCAGGCGCACGACCTCTCCCTGCGTCGGCCCGCCGGCGTTGATCAGCCGCTCCAGCTCCATGCTGGTGATCACGTTCTGGTAGCGGGTGTAGCCGTACTCATCGAGCGCGGTCGGGTCGTACACCTCCATGCCGGTGGCCACGATGATGGTGCCGACCTCGAAGACCTCGTCCTCGTCGTTCATGTCGAAGTCAATGCATCGCTTCTCGCACTTCTCGATGCACTTGCCGCAGACGATGGGGTTATGGCCGAGACAGTTCTGGATGTCCACCACGTAGGCCCCCGGCACGGCCTGGGGGAAGGGCTGGTAAATGGCGCGGCGGGAGCTGAGGCCCATGTTGAACTCGTCGGGCACGACCACCGGGCAGACCTCCACGCAGTCGCCGCAGGCCGTGCATTGGTCTTCCCTTACGTACCGCGGATGCTTGCGCACGCGCGCGCGGAAATCGCCGACGTGCCCGGTGATCTCTTTGACTTCACTATGGGTAAGGAGCGTAATGTTTGGATGCCGACCGGCATCAGTCATCTTGGGACCGAGTATTCATATCGAGCAGTCCATGGTTGGAAAGGTCTTGTCCAACCTGGCCATGATCCCTCCTATGCTCGGCTGTTTTTCCACCAGCACGACCTTGACCCCGGAGTCGGCCAGGTCGAGCGCGGCCTGGATGCCGGCCACCCCGCCGCCGATGACGAGGGTGGCATTGGCGACCGGGACCTCGAGCTCCTCCCGTTCCGCCAGCTCGCGGGCGCGGGCCACGGCGGAGCGGACCAGGTCGCGGGCCTTCAAGGTGGCGCCCTCCGGGTCGTGGCCGTGGACCCACGAGCATTGCTCGCGCAGGTTGGCCATCTCCAAAAGATACGGGTTGAGTCCGGCGGCATGGATGCACTGGCGGAAGGTGGGCTCGTGGAGCCGGGGCGAGCACGAGCCGACGACCACGCGGTTAATGCCTTGCTCCGCGATGTCCTTCTTGATCAGGTTCTGGCCCGGCTCCGAGCAGAGGTAGGCCTCGTGGCGGCTGAGCGCCACGCCCGGCAGCGACGCGGCATACTCGGCGACCGCGGCGCAGTCCACCACGCCCGCGATGTTCCGCCCGCAGTGGCACACGTATACCCCGATCCGAGTCTCTTCGTTTCCCTTCATGGCACCATCTCCTTAATGCGAGAGTTATGGTAGTTCAAGACATTTATTGTAACCACAGATGAACACAGATAAACACAGATATATAAATCAATGAATTGGAATTATCTGTGTTTATCTGTGTTCATCTGTGGTTCCTCTTCCGCGCCCCGCTCCTCATCCCTTCCACTCGATCTGTTCCGCGAGCACGCTCACCAGGTCGCGGATGGCCATGGAGATCTTGCCGCTCTTCAGCGGGTCGCGCATGGCGCAGGTCAGGTGGATCATGCACTTGGGACACGCCGTGATCAGCAGGTCGGCGCCGGTGGCGCGCGCCTGCTTGAGCCGCTCCACCTGGATTCGCTTGGAATAGGCGTCGCAGTTGATGAAGGCGTTGTTGCCGCAGCAGATCGCGCTCCGCCCTGAATTCTCCATCTCGACGAAGGCCAGGTCCGGGACCATGTTGATCAGGTTGCGCGGCCCCTCGTAGCGTCCCGAGTAGCGGCCGAGCCGGCACGGGTCCTGGTACGTCGCCCTGGTCGAGAGCGGCTTGAACGCCTTGCCCCCTTTTTTCATCTCGCGCTCGAGCAGATCAATCAGCAGCGTGGTCTTGAGGTCGTAGCCGGGAATGACCTCCGGCATGTACTGGTCGAGCACCAGGAAGCATTCCGGGCACGAGGTCACGACCTCCGTTACGCCCGCGGCCTTGAACTCCTCGTAGTTCAGGCGGCACAAGAGCTCGAAGTTCTCGCGGTCTCCGGTATAGAGCAGGTCGTGACCGCAGCAGCGCTCCTCCTTGATCAGCACGGGCACGATGTCGAGAAAGTTGAGGAGACGGATGCTGTCGCGGGCAATGGAGAGCGTGTCCACCTCGATGCCGGAGAAGAAGACCTGGAAGTAGGGCGCGCATCCGGTGAAGAAGGCGAGCGGGCCTTTTTCGGCGACCTTGATCTCGGGCCCGACCCAGTCGAGCCGGTTCTGCTCGAGCTTGGGTGAGGTCATCATTCGCATCCAGGAGTGGAGCGCGCCGTCGTGGGCCCTGTATCCCTTCATTCCCTTTTTGCTGGCGAGCAGGGTGCGCATCTCGACGATGGCGCGGCTGAACTCGACTCCGGACGGACAGCGCTCCTCGCACAGGCCGCAGGTCAGGCACTCCCATACCGAGTTCTCGATAAAGGCCTCGTCGCCGCGCTCGGAGATGAGCTTGTGCGCCAAGAGCCGCGGCGAATACTCCTTTCCCGTGAGCAGGCGCGGGCATGACGCCGAGCACTTGCCGCACTCCAGGCACTGGTAGAGCGAGCAGTCGCGGATGATCCGGTCAATTCTGGCGTCGTCGTTGGTCATGACGCTTCCCGTTCCTGCCGCGGCTTGGCCGGGTTGGTGCCCATGGCCTTGATTTGCCCGGCGAACTCCCACAGCGCGTCCACCAGCTCCTGCTTCTCGTGCGCGGCAAAACTCTTTTCCACCAGGCGCTTCTGTCCGATGCCCAGGAGGTGGAGCAGCTTGCGCACCTTTTCCACGTTGGTGTGCCCGACCTCCGGCCCCGGCCCGTAGCGGCAGTCCTCGTCCTGGCACTCGAGCAGGATCACGCCGTCGGCCCCGTGCTCGAACGCGTGCAGGATCAGGGCCTGGTTGATCCGGCCGATGCACATCACCCGGATGACCCGAAGGTTCGGCGGCATCTTGAGACGCGCCATGCCCGCGGCGTTGTAACACGCCCACGGGCTCCAGTTGCAGCAGATGCCGAGCAGGTTCGCGCGTTCCATTCTTAACTTCCCCGGGCCAGCGTGCCGGCCACGATCTCATCCAGGAACTGGTTCCCGAAATACGGCATGTCCATGGCGGTGACCGGGCAGCGGCCCACGCACCCGCCGCAGCCCACGCAATTGTGGCGCACCACCTCCGCCACGTAAATGCCGTCCTTGGCCTCCACCATCTTGATGGCGTTGAACGGGCAGATTTCCTCGCAACGGCCGCAGCCGCGGCAGCGCTCCGGGTCAACGCGCGGGCTCAGCTCGTGGTCCTTTAAAAAGGCCTCGGCCGCCGCGCCCGCCACCTGCGCCGCCAGCGCCGCCCCCGCCTCGAAGGCGTTCACGCGCGTGAGGGTTCGCGGCATCACGCGGTAAAAGCCGGGATGGGGCGTGTGGAAAAAAGCGAAGTTGTAGCGGTAGAGCTTCTTCAGGCCCATGAAGTCCTCGTGGATGGCCAGGGGCAGCACGTTCTCGTCGGTCAAGCAGACCATGTCCGCCCGCCAGCGCTTTTTCTTTCCTCCCTCCACCACCGTCGCGGTGAAATCGCCGACGTGGCCCTTAACCTCCTCGATCAGAGCTTCCTTGACATGAGTGATGGCCCGGCCGGTGAGCAGATACTTCGCGTCTCTTTTCTCACCGGCGGCCGGCTCCGGATCGCCCTGAAGCCGGCAATGATGCACCAGCCGGACGCGGAAGCCCTGCAGGTCCAGGTTCAAGGCGCAGGAGAGGCCGATCTCGGACCCGCCCAAAATCAGGATGTTCTTGCCGATCTCGGTATGGCCCATGCGCAACGGCCCGGTGTAGCGGGCCCGGATGAAGGCGGCGCGCAGCAGGTCGCGGGCGCGCTCCACGGTCTCGTCCTCGGAAAATTCCTCGCGGTCAATGTAATTTCTGAGGTTGATCATCTCGAAGCTGGA
>Ga0307379_10000682_pt1 | contig 55959 bp, 45 predicted proteins | sample UN2MG_FD_202237 | JGI IMG/M metagenome (GOLD analysis project Ga0307379, IMG submission 202237) | Soil microbial communities from Risofladan, Vaasa, Finland - UN-2 | ecosystem: Environmental > Terrestrial > Soil > Coastal area > Acid sulfate soil | place: Finland: Risofladan, Vaasa | collected... | reverse complement strand
TCTTAAAGGATATACAACTCATGATTCGCTGCCATTAATATTATTCTCAGGTGATTCAACAAATTTCGGATTCAATTTTTTCACTTCCGACAATAAGGCTGTTCTTACCAACAATCTATATTTCAGACCGTTATCGGAAGAAAGATCCTACATGGCGGAATCACAGCCCAGAAGCGTGATCCTGCGTCTTCTTGCAGGGGATGACAGATATATAGAATATAAATATACCCTGGCACCTGAAAAGTACAGTGTTGAGTTTGATGTTACATTCCGGAATCTGACTGAGATCCTTCCTGCAAATCAGAACAGCATAACTCTCGACTGGCGAATGTTCGTTCCACAGCAGGAAAAGGGAAGACAGAATGAAGAGAATTATACTACAATCAAATATAAATACTACCAGGATGAGGTTGCCGGATTGAGACTCCGCTCCAACAAGGAGGTGGAAGAGGTGGATCTGACAACCAAATTAAGCTGGATAGCATTTGTGGATCAGTTCTTTTCATCGGTGCTCATTACGGATGATTTTTTCCTGAATGGTGTTGTAACCTCTACCAAAACCCTTACATCAGAAGAATATATACGGTATTTTACTGCTGAAGTCGGAGTCCCTTTTACTCCCGGACAGGAAGCAAATATCAGCATGAGATTATTCTATGGCCCCAATCATATTTCCACGTTGAGGCAAGAAGGGCTGGAGCTGGATAAGATAGTCATTTTAGGAAAGAATATCATCGGATGGATAAACCGCTTTGTAATTATCCCCATTTTTAACTGGCTCGAAAAATACATCAGCAGCTATGGACTCATAATACTGATACTGACTATCTTAATAAAAATAGTCCTGTTTCCACTTACTTTCAAATCGTTCCAATCACAGGCAAAAATGCAGGTGCTGAAGCCTCTTGTTGAAGAGATAGGCAAAAGATATCCCAAAAAGGAAGATTCAATGAAGAAACAGCAGGCTACTATGGACCTGTACAAAAAAGCAGGAATTAATCCGATGGGAGGGTGCCTGCCAATGCTTCTGCAGTTCCCTATCCTTTTTGCAATGTTCAGGTTCTTCCCTGTCTCAATCGAATTGAGACAGGAACCTTTTCTCTGGGCAACTGACCTGTCTACATACGATTCAATTCTCAATTTGCCGTTTAACATTCCGATGTACGGGAACCATGTGAGCCTTTTTACACTTCTGATGACCGGCTCATCTTTGCTGACAATGAAGATGACCGGTTCATCACCAGGCCAGGATCAGCCAGGAATGAAGGTAATGATGTATATGATGCCCGTGATGTTCATGCTTATCCTGAATGGTTTTCCAGCAGGTCTTACATATTACTATTTCCTTGCAAATATGCTGACATGGGTGCAGAACATTATTTCCAAGCGTTTTATTGACCAGGAAAAAGTTCTGGCGACTCTTGAAGAGAACCGAAAGAAACCTCTTAAAAAATCGAAATGGCAGCAGAGGCTTGAGGAAGCAGCAAAAAAAAGAGGCGTAACACCTCCGAGAAGATAATCATATGTGGTCATTAGCGCCGGATGGTAATGTTCAGAAATATTCTGAATAACTCTTTTTAGTTAAAAAATATTAAATTCAGCGACAGCATAAGAAAAATCTTATAAATTTATTTCTTCATAAAATGGGGAAATGAGTAAAAAATTTAAAAATAAAGACTTAGCTGCTAAATTAGGAGTCTCCGGCACTCTTGTGTCACTTGTACTGAACAACAAAGCCGACCAGCACGGCATCAGGAAGGATACTCAGGAAAAGGTTCTTGCCCTTGCAAGACAGATGGGTTATTTCACAGCGCTTGAAGAAAAGGATCAAGTATCACCTGTTGATGAGAAGCCAGGTGTTATTGGTATGATAGTGCCCTCGCTGAGTGATCCTTTTGTTGCAGGGATAACTCCATATCTGCAAAAAGCTTTTACCAGTATCGGTTTGGGATTTTCGATTATTACAAGGGATCCTGATGATCTGAGATTTGACAGGCTCACGGGTGCTTTTAGGAAATTTTTCAGCGGCATGATTCTGCTGGGAGAAGCGGCTGACGATTCAACAATACGCAACCTGCGCGCTGTAGATTATCCATTTATACTGCTTGAGAAATCACCAAAGACTTTACGTCTTAATAATGTATGCACTGACTATTCAGCTGGAGCCAGACTTGTCATCAACCATATATCAAAGCTTGGTTATCATAATGTGGTTATCATGGCTGACAGGAAATCAATCAATGCAGACATGAATAATCTGGATGCACTTGAAGATGCAATTAACCAAAGTGAAAACATTAATAAACCTGTAATACTGGAGTTTGATAATTCAGCTACCACTGACGATAATGACTTTTCGCAGCTTGAAAAATTTCTCAGGCCTCCTTTCCGTGCTGATGTAATAATTGTCATGCATTCATTCCTTGTATACCCGTTAATGGCCCTGATACGTAAAAGAAAATTGCGTGTTCCCCATGATTTAGCAATTATATCAATGGAAGATGGTGCCGGCTTTGACCTGATGCTGTCACCTGTAACCTGCCTCAGGAAGCCTCTTGCGGGAATGGCTATCAAAGTGGCCAATATGATATGGTCGGAGGTCAGGAATTCAGGAAAGGGAAAATTCAAGCGACAGGTATATGTAACGCCGGAACTTGTAGTAAGAAATTCCTGCGGAACGCTTTAGAAACTAACTGGTTATGAAATACCTGAATTTTACTCTGATTAATATTATATTAGTCGTGGTATGGGGTTGTCACGACAGACATCTGATTAATAACAGGGAATACAGGGGAAAAGTTGATGCTTCCTTCTCACAAGCCGAAATCCTTGCACAGAACAGGAAGGAGCAGCTCTTTTCTGTATTTGACAGTGACCTGACAATTCAACAGAAAGAAGCTTTGAAATTCCTCTATGCATTCATGCCGTTAAATGATCTGGCAGACTATAATGGAGAATTTTTTCTTGCAAATGTAGATATGTCTCTCAGGGCAAGAGAAGAAGCTCCCTGGGGAAAGAAAATTCCGGAAGACATTTTTCTTCATTATGTTTTACCTGTAAGGGTGAATAATGAAAACCTTGATTCATTCAGGATAATCTATTATGACGAGATCATGATCAGGGCAGGAGCGAAGGATATTATTGAAGCAGCTCTCGAGATAAACCACTGGTGTCACGAAAAAGTTACATATCAGCCGTCAGATTCAAGAACATCAGCACCATTAAGCACTATCTTTTCTGCCAGGGGAAGATGCGGTGAGGAATCTACATTCACAGTAGCAGCACTCAGGACCGCAGGAATACCTGCCAGGCAGGTTTATACTCCCAGGTGGGCACACAGCGATGATAATCATGCATGGGTGGAGATATGGAAAGACGGGGAATGGTATTATATGGGTGCCTGTGAACCGGAGCCCGTTATAGACCGAGGATGGTTCACTGAACCGGCACGACGGGCAATGCTTGTACATACAAAGGCTTTAGGAGCATATAACGGTATTGAGATTGTCATTAACCGCCATGAGAAATATGCCGAGATAAATAACCTTCCGAAATATGCTGTGACTAAACAGGTTTATGTAAAAACTATTGATACGCTTGGTAATCCTGTTAAAGATGCAACAGTGGAGTTTCAGCTTTATAATTACTCGGAATTTTATCCTCTTGCTGCAGTCAGATCTGATGAGAATGGCATCTGTGGATTTCTTACGGGTATGGGCGACCTTCTGATATGGGGAAGTAAAGAGGATGATTTTGATTTCAGTAAAATATCCGTTGCCGGAACAGATACGCTGACTCTCACCTTAAGAAGAAACCATGATCCCGGGAGTATTGACCTGGATCTTGATGTTCCTCCTGTTCAGACGCCATTACCCGGACCTTCATCCGGACTTTCCGAAGCAAACTCAAAGCGGCTTGATGCAGAAAACGCAATCCGCCAGAAGTATATTGACTCATGGATCAAACCCGCTGAGGCAGAAGTTTTTGCCCGTCAGTTTGGAAAGGACAGCACAAGGGTTGCCGGGCTGATTACCCGCAGTATGGGTAATTATGAAAATATTGTCAGGTTCCTGACCGATACGCCTGATAAACTGAAAAAGATGGCAGTTGCACTGTTTGAGGTCATAGCTGAAAAAGATTTGAGAGATACAAGGGATAATATTCTTTCTGACCACCTGATGTATTCAGTGCCATTCTGCAGCGACTTTGAAAATGTTGATGATTCATTATTTATTAAGTATATTCTGAACCCGCGTATATCAGATGAAATCATTGCAGCATGGCGAAGCTATTTTATAGGATCACTTCCTGAGGAACTGAAGATCAATGCCTCTGATTCTCCATCCCTTATCACAGACTGGCTGAATGAGAATGTCAGGATAGCCGATAGTGAGAATTATTCAAAAACTGCTTTAACTCCTGCAGGTGTTTGCGAGCTGAAAGTCTCGGATTCACGTTCAAGGTCAATTTGTTTTGTGGCTGTCTGCAGGAGCCTTGGAATACCTGCCAGGCTGGAACCGGGTAGCAAAGTTCCTCAATTTTATAAGGATGCAGTTTGGCACGATGTTTATTTTAATGATCAGAAACATCCCACTGTTGAGAAAGGCTTTATTAAATTCACTTCCGCTGATATCAATCCTGTCCCGGAATATTATACTCATTTTACAATTGCCCGTTTTGACAACGGACAGTATAATACACTTGAATATGAGTTCAGCAAGCGAATAAATACTTTCAGGGAAGAACTGCAGCTGACTCCGGGTAAATATATGCTTGTGACTGGAAACAGAATAAACGATGGCAGGATACTATCAAAAATATCCTTTTTTGATCTCGCTGAGGGTGAACATAAAACGGTTGAAGTAAAGCTGAGAAAAGACTTGTGAAGAGCGAACTGAATGCTTCAGGAGAACGAATCCTTATAAAACTACACTGGCATGGATTACGCTTCTCTAAATCAGTGTCAGCATGAAACTGCCATCATAAGAATAATCAGTAACAAGCAACATCCTTGTTAATATCTCCCATAGTTATCAACTTACATTTATTTGATAATTAGTTTATCTTTGTTCCGTATTGGTGTTGCACCGAAATAAAATCTGTGCAATGAAAAGGGAATGCGGTGTGAATCCGCGACAGTACCCGCTGCTGTGATGCCCGATCGTTCTAACGATGATGGTTTTATGATAACCTGCCACTGTCCCGAGCACTCGGGATGGGAAGGCTTCATAAGGCCGGGACAAGTCAGAAGACCTGCCAGACAAACCATATTCAAGGCTTTCGGGAAGTAAGGCTCAGTGTATACATTGATTCCATTGTTAACCTTCTGAAATCCATGAATAGAAACAACGGTTAACAGAAGGACTTGAATGATTAAGTTGAAAACTTCCGGAATTCAGTTAAAGCATATCCTGTTTTCTGGTATGATTTTGATCTCTGTTTCGCTGCAGGGCCAGCATATATTCACGCAGGATACTGTCAAAATAAAGGAGGTCATCATCAGCAGAAGGCAGATAAGCTCCGATCTCCCCGGTTTCAGGAAAACCTTCATTGATACCACGCTTCTGAAAAGATACAATCACATTTCTCTTGCCGAACTGCTGGCAATAAACTCCCAGGTATTTATTAAAAGTTACGGTTCAGGCGGTTCAGCAACTTCTTCCCTGCGAGGCACAGGTGCTTCACATACACCGGTATCCTGGAATGGACTCAGCATAAATAATCCGATGCTTGGGCAAACCGATTTCTCACTGATAACTCCCGGAATGATTGATAATATAGAGATAAGCATTGGAGGCGCTTCTCTTGAAATCGGAAACGGAGGCATCGGAGGTATAATCAACCTCGAAAACAAGCCAGACTGGAGTAAGCAGATGAAGATCACACTTCATCCCGGTATAGGAAGCTTTGGCAGGTATGTCATGCTGGCCGGTGTAAAAACAGGAAATGATCAATTCCTGTCTGTAACAAAGGCTCATCTGAATTATTCGGAAAATGATTTCCCTTACCTTAATAATGAAATCAGCTCAAAGCCAGTATGGGAAAAGAGAATAAACAGTCAGCTGTCACGGAAGGATTTCCTGCAGGAGTTCTACCTGAGAAAGCAGAAAAGCATCTTTTCTGCCCGTATATGGTACCAGTCATCTGACAGGAACCTGCCGGGATCAATGCTGATAGAGTCCGGAACTACTGGTGAGAAGCAGTCTGATGAATCGTTAAGAAGCATGTTCAGCTATGATCTGGAAATGAGGAAAGCCAAATATTATGTTAAAGGAGCATGGATGTTTGGCAGGCTTGACTATTCCAATCCGCTGGCATCAATTGAATCGGCAAATGTCTCCAATTCATTCATCCTGAAGAGCGGATTTGAAACCAGCATATTTAATGGCACTGAACTGAAAATATTTGTTAATGAAGAATTAAATGCCATTCAATCAAATAATTATAACAGGAATGTTTCAGGGAACACAGCATCACTGACTCTTATTGCCGAAAGAAAAACAGGAAGCCGTTTCGGAGAAACACTGCTTATCAGGGAGACTATTGACGATGATAAACTGCTGATACCTGATTTTTCAGCCGGAGTTGAATTCAGGCTCTTCGCCGGCGAAGATCATTTTCTCAGGACCGGATTTTCACGAACTTCAAGAATACCTTCAATGAATGACCGGTACTGGTATCCCGGAGGTAATGAACAGCTTAAAAACGAATATGCATATATGTTTGACCTTGGTTACAAAATGAGCCATAGATTATCTCAATCTTTTGTTATAAACTCTGAGATCGGCTTCTTCAGAAATCTCATCAGGGATATGATCCAGTGGCATCCCGGAGAATATTCATACTGGACTGCCGATAATCTCAGTAAAGTTAATTCGTCGGGATTTGAGTCATCATTATCAGCCCGGTATTCGATTGAAGAACTTACAGTTAATCTTAATCTTGGTTACTCTTTCACCAGGGCAGTGTCACTTGATACCGGTGCCGAAGCAAAAACAGGAAACCAGCTGATGTATATTCCCCTTAACCAGGCGTACGGATCATTATATGGCGGGTATAAGAACTTTTATTATATATGGATGACCAGTTTCACGGGACGCAGATATATCACCATGGATAATTCACACTATCTCCCCGGCTATTCCGTGAGCAACATTATCTGCGGGACAAAAATTACGTTCAGAGAGAATTCATTTGATATGAATTTCAAAATAGAAAATATCTTTAATTCAAGTTATCAGGCAATAGCCTATTATCCTCAGCCGGGAAGATCTTATCATGTCTCGCTTCTGTATCAGTTCAGTAAAAAAGTCAAATAATGAAACAGATCTCATTTTTATTTCTGATTATCCTGATTGCGGGCTCCTGCCTGAAACCTGATGATTTTGAAATCACGGATCCCGAGGAATCATTGATTGCAGGTAACGGTGTTTTTATTGTCAACGAAGGGAACTTTACATGGGGAAACGGTTCTGTATCATATTTCTCCTACGATTCAGCGAAGATTTTCAATGATGTTTTTCAGACAATAAATGAAAGACCGCTGGGAGATATTCCGAATTCAATGGATATCTGGGAGGATCATGCATATATTGTTGTAAATAACTCCGGGAAAGTTGAGGTGGTTAAAAAAAATTCACTGAAATCGGTAGCCACAATAACAGGACTCATATCACCAAGGAATATTGCAGTGATAGACAATAATAAAGCTTATGTCAGCAGTCTTTATTCTGATTCCCTTACAATTTTAGATTTGAAAAACAATACGATATCAGGTTTTATAAATATCCGCAGGACTTCCGAATCCATAGTCCTTTCGGGGAAGAAAGCGTTTATTTCCAACTGGTATGGAGGTAAAGAGGTTGTTGTGGTCAACACCGATATTGATAAAATGGTTGATTCCATTGAAGTCGGGAAAGAACCTGAAAGTATGGCTATCGATAAAAGAAATATTCTGTGGGTTTTATGCAACGGAGGATGGGCGAGAGAGAACTTTGCGGAGCTGACAGGGATCAGTGTTCAGACACATGAAATAGTGAAGCGGCTTATTTTCCCCTCAATACTCGATTCGCCATCCTCACTACGGATTGACGGTGATGGAGACACTCTTTACTTCCTTGAAAAAGGAATTAAGCGAATGGATATTGACGCTTCAGGACTACCTGCGACACCTTTCATTAAAGAAGAGGATCGTCTCTTCTATAAGCTGGGGATAAATCCGGGAAACGGTGATATCTTTGTCACAGATGCTGTTGATTATCAACAGAATGGGTTTGTTATCATTTACGATAATAAAGGTGATTCTATTGCTGCATACAGGGCAGGGATAATCCCGGGCTCAATGTGTTTCAAAGTTCAGCCAGATCAGGTAATTGAATAACGATGCCGGGTATACTATCATATCATCCCTCGAATGTGTTTATCCGGTCAGTTTTTATTGCTGCAACGCTGGCAGTATCGTGCGCCACAGAAGACAGAAACCTGCCGGATGCAAATCTGGACACCGATAATGCTTCAGTTACACGGGCAGCAAGATTCTCTCTTGAAAAGACTGATTCCTGCACTATCCTTAAAATAACAGATCCCTGGCAGGGTGCCGAAGGTATAGTACAGGTATACTATCTTGTAAACAGAAATAATAAGATATCATTTGGATCAGGTGAGTCTTCAGTCATTCATGTTCCCCTCAAAAAGATCATCTGTATGTCAACAACCCATCTTGCAATGGTAAGTGCTCTTGATGAAGAAGATGCTGTTGTGGGTGTTTCAGGGGCGGGCTTTGTATACGATGAAAGCATATTGTCAAAGATTCATATGGGCCTTATTTATGATGTAGGGTATGAATCAGGAATAAATAATGAATTGATAATAAGTCTCCGTCCTGATCTGATAATGATGTACGGAATAGGCAGTGAATCAGCCGGATACCTTGGAAAAGTAAAGGAGCTTGGCATAAATGTGATGTTTAATGCCGATTACCTGGAAACTGACCCGCTCGGAAAAGCCGAATGGATAAAGGTTTTCGGAGCGTTATTCTGCAGGGAGAAAATGGCAGACTCAATATTCAGGTCTGTTTCTGAATCTTATGACACGATTAAATCATTTATCAGCAGGAGCATAAGCGAGAGGCCGGATGTGCTTCTTGGGCTTCCCTTCAGGGACACATGGTTCATTTCCCCGGGAGATTCATATGCCAGCAGGTTCATTGAAGATGCAGGCGGAAATTACCTCTGGAGTGATACTAAATCATCCGTATCAATGCCATATGGTCTTGAAGATGTCTTCAGGAGGTCGCTTAAAGCTGATTACTGGCTCAATACAGGCAACGCAAGCTCAAAAAGAGTAATAACTTCCCTTGACCCGAGGCTGGAAACGATACCCTGCTTCAGTACCGGGAATATATATAATAATAACAGGAGGATATCACAGGCAGGTGGTAATGATTACTGGGAAAGCGGGATACTTAATCCTCACCTTATCCTTAAGGATATTGCGGCAATACTGCATCCGGGACTATTCCCGGATTACGAACTTTTCTATTACCGCAGAATTGAATAAATGTAAAACTGTTGAAATCAGAAATGTTTGCAGCGGCTCCGGGAGAAATTGAATTGAGAAGGCGTAAAATCGTGATCTTTTCATTATTAACAATTCTGCTAGTATTCATTTTCATTCTGGATCTTCTGCTTGGATCAGTAAGTATTAAGCCAGCCGATATTTTCAGGGCTCTCTTTGAAGGGGCTGATTCAGAAGTTGAAACTATAATCCTCAAATTCAGGCTTCCAAAAGCTCTTACCGCTCTTGCAACAGGTATTGCCTTGTCGTTAAGCGGGCTGCAAATGCAAACACTGTTCAGGAACCCAATGGCCGGTCCGTATGTTCTGGGAGTCAGTTCAGGGGCAAGCCTGGGTGTAGCGCTGGTCATTCTTGGCTTTTCTGCCAGGTTTATTCCGGGAAACCTCCAGAGTCTCGGTAACTGGGCTTTGGTCGTTTCAGCATGGATAGGAGCAGGGGCAGTAATGATGCTTATTTTGTTCATCTCTTCAAGGATCAGGGATATAATGACCATTCTTATCCTCGGCATAATGCTGGCAAGCGGAATATCGGCAATTGTAAGTATTATGCAGTATTTCAGCAATGAAACAATGCTTAAAGCCTATGTGATATGGACTATGGGCAGCCTTGGAAACCTGTCATCCGGACAATTAAAAGTACTATCAGCAACTATAGCGGCTGGAATGATCTTAAGCCTGGCATCAGTCAAGATGCTTAATGCTTTACTGCTGGGCGAGAATTATGCCGCCAGCATAGGGTTGAATATTAAGTTTTCACGAATAGTGATTTTTGCCTGTACAAGTATACTCGCCGGCAGTGTTACAGCTTTTTGCGGACCTATCGGATTCATTGGAATTGCTGTTCCGCATATCGCCCGCAATCTTTTCATAACTTCGGATCACAGGACCCTTGTCCCGGGAACAATTCTGGCAGGCGGGGTTATAATGCTGGCCAGCGATATTATTTCTCAGCTGCCGGGTTCTGTCAATGTCCTTCCGGTGAACTCTGTAACCTCGCTTATAGGGATACCTGTGGTGATCTGGATAATACTGCGGAATAAAAAAGATAAAGGTTCATTCTGATGAAAAGGACAGGTATTGAAATAATAGTACTGGATTCCCTCAGGGTTGGATATAAAACCGGTAAAAATGCATATCCAATATTACCTGCAATATCAGCATCTTCAACAGGCGGCGAGCTCATTGCAGTGATCGGCAGAAACGGGATCGGGAAAAGCACAATGCTCCGGACAATTGCCGGGTTACAGCCTTCGCTAGGCGGACAAGTAATTCTTGACGGTAAAAGCGCTTCTGATTATTCAAGGATCGAGCTGGCAAGAAGAATCGGGTACATCTCCACCGAAGTGGTGAGAGTGAGCAATATGAGAGTAGCTGACCTGGTTGCGCTTGGCCGTTTTCCGCATACAAACTGGCTTGGAAGTATAGATCACCCGGGCAGGATGGTAATAGAAAACTCAATTGCCAGAACAGGGCTGACAGCATTGCGCAACAGACACGTTACGGAACTTTCTGACGGAGAACGCCAGAAAGCGATGATAGCAAGGGTTCTCGCCCAGGATACTACCCTCATGATAATGGATGAACCAACAGCTTTCCTTGATATTGCCAGCAAATTTGAGATCGTTAACCTGATGCTCGAATTGACCAGGGATGGCAAAACGATAATATTTTCAACTCACGACTTTAATGTAGCTTTGAATCAGGCAGATAAGATCTGGCTGATTTTGGAAACCGGCCTTATTGAAGGCTCACCGGAAGATCTTTTGCTCGCCGGTGCATTTGAACATTTGTTTGAATCATCGGTTGTAAAATTCAATTCAGGTGATGGCGGCTTTTCCATGCTCACTGAATCCAAAGGTGAAATTTTTGTAAAAGGTGGCGGTATATTCAGGAAGTGGACTGAAAAAGCTGTATCAAGAGCAGGTTACCAGGTAACAGATTCAATGACAAATCCTTATATCCAGGTTCCCGCCAGGAGTGAGGAGAAATGGCTGCTGGTCATGGATGGAAAAACAGAAGGCTTCAGTTCAATATATGAACTGGTCAGAGGACTTCAGAAATAAATTACATGCTGTACTTCCTGTAATTTTCAATAAATGAAGGAATATCTTCAACAGAAAGTTTCTTGGCGATTATTTTTTTATCTCTGTCAAGGATATAGATCATAGGTGTGGATTGAACATTATAATAAAAATCAAAATAGGTTTTTCGATCGGGATCCCAGCCATTGATCCATATCAGGCCGTTATCTTCGATATATTTTGCCCATTCCTCTTTATTGCTGGTGGTACAGACAGCAAACACTTCAACGCTTTCGCCTTTTGCTTTTTCGTAATATGCTTTAAGCTTGGGTGTTGCTTCCTTGCAATGTCCGCAGTTTGGCTCCCAGAAGTAGAGTATGGTAAAGTCTTTTTCGATATCATAGAGAGAAACAAATGTCCCCTTATATGAATTCATCACAAGGTCCTTTGCCTTCATCCCTATAAGATTGTTTCTGAGCAGATCAACCTGTTTGGCCAGGTCGTCCCTGAACTCTTTCGTGGTCCAGTCTGCTTTGCCGGATAGATAAATATCATCAGCCAGTTTCACCATAACCGCATCATGACCCATTATTTCGCTTTCGCGGAAATGATTGAAAAGATATACTGAGACGAACTGGAACAACTTATAATTTGATTCGCATTTCCTGATGATCTTGTCTATTTCCTTGTTTATGGAATCAGAATATTGAATAACTACATTTCTGAAAAATGCATCCAGCCGGGCATACAGGATAGGTGTTCGCAGAAGCCTCTCATCGGTGAGATCAATATTGTCGAAGAAATGATCCTTGTTATAATTGTATTTCCTCACCCAGCTTACAGAATCAGGATTATTGGTTCCTGCCGGTATCCTGAATTCCGGAACTTCAACCGGAAGCATTGACTTAACAAGCACTGAAAGCAGATTATTTCCATTTTCATTTATAACGCTCCTCAGGTATGATTTCATCAACACTTCCTGTTTCTTCTGCATTTCACCCAGCAGTATCAGGGAATCGCTGTTCTGTTTGTTGGTTTGCATACGCTGTGATATAGCCTGAGCCTGCTTCTGCAACGACGTCCATTTTTTCTGATATTCAATGAATGAAGAATTCTCATCCGAACCGGTGAATCTCAGAGTATTGTAAAAATCGCTATAGTTACAGGTCACCGAGAAAATCTGATCGTCACAAGCAAGAAATTCAAAATATTGTCTTCCGGGCAGGACAATCATGTAAATTCCCAGAGGAAGGCTTTCCGGCCCCGAAAAAACACCATGACCCCTGCTGTCCAGTTTGACAGTGTCCTTAATATACTGTTTGTCGCCGAAATAATATGCAAGATAAACCGATGAATCTCTGAGTCCTGAAATTGTGAGGGTTATCTCATGATTGTACTTTAGCTGACCTAATCCTGATGCTGACAGGAGAAGCAGGAGAATCAACGGAAAAAACTTTTTCATTGAATTGTCTGATAGTAAAAGATGGTGACAAAATTAGTCATTACAATTTCTTTGCCAAACACATAACATGTCAATACAAAGAAATATTGTATTTTTGACCTGTTAATTCTATGGGTAGCAAATGACAATCTCGTTGCTCATTCCGGTTCGCGATTATGATATTGTGGCATTGGTTTACAGTATGAAGAGCTGTATCGGTAAAATCCCGGAATTAATTGAGATAATTATTGGTGACGATGGCTCGTCAGAAGAAAACCATGCCAAATACAGGGCGCTGAAAGGCGATGGAGTCAGGATCATTATATCAGAAAAGAACATAGGGCGGGCTGCAATAAGGAACAAGCTGGCCCTGGAAGCAAGGGGTGATTTTCTTCTTTTTATCGACTCTGATGCCATGATACCGGCTACTGCTGAATCTTATCTGCATAATTGGATTGCTGCAATGACTTCAGCCAAGGTCATTTCAGGAGGTATTTTATATCATGAGAGCCCACCGGGAGATCCGGATAAGATACTCAGATGGAAATATGGCATCATGAGGGAACAGCGAAAAGCTTCGGAGCGGAATAAACATCCACATGCCTCTTTTACGACATTTAATGTTCTGATTGACAGGCATATATTTTCCAAGCTTCGGTTTAATGAAGAACTCAGGCAATACGGCCATGAAGATACCCTCCTAAGTTACCAGCTGAAAAAAGCCGGCATAGATATTTTACATATTGATAATGGACTTTTTCATGAGGGACTTGAAACAAATCATGAATTTCTTGAAAAAACAAAGCTTGGTCTGGAAAACCTGAGCAGGTTGTATGACCGTGTTACTGATAAGAAAACCTTCTCAGCAACAGTCAGGATGCTCCGTATTTACAACAGGATCCGTTTCTTCAGGGTAAGGCTGATCCTTGTTACCATATTTATCCGTTTCAGGGAAAGAATGGAACTAAGGATTGATTCATCAAATCCGCCTCTGTGGCTATTTAATTTTTATAAAGCGTGCATGTTCTGCACTTACCGTGAAATTCACCAAAGAAGAAAGATTATCCCGGTCTTTCTGCCTGAATCAATAGACTTGTAATAAAATGTCGAAGACCTGTGAGGCTTCTCTTTTACACCCGGAAGGAAGATATCCACAATACTAACCATATTAAATCAGACATCTATCTTCATCAGATCGATATTGCCGTCTGACCGTCTTTCACCCTTAAGGATAAAATTGAATTTATTGATCATGGTGCAGAGGAAAAAATCAGTAGGAGGAGAGTAGCTTAGATTGGCAGGATCAAAGAACCTGTTTCCCGATCCATACCGCAGTTCATCTATTCTCTTCCCGAAGTTAATATCTGTTCCCGTGAGTCCTGATCTTATCATTTCTGCACATATAAGATCTTCTTCAGCAGAAGATGCAGCCCTGTATCCCATTGCAACCAGCGACACATTCGACGGATTCAGGTTTTTTATATATTTAACGACAGCATCTGCATTTACCAGGCTTCCGGTCAGTAAAACATCTGCATTTACTGCATTTATAAGACCGTTTGTGCCAGCTGTTGTGGTCTGTATCACGGTTTGTCCATTAAGATCAGTCTCTATTATCTCTGTTGGACTGTTACCAAAATCGAATCCGTCAATTTTCCTTTCCCCCCTTTCACCTGTCAGAACTGAGTTTCTGTAGGTCATTTTCAGGTCAAAGGCCTTTTGCACCTCTGATGTTACAATCAGCCTTACAGCCCCGGAGTCAAATGCATAGCAGGCTAAAGAGAATGCCCTGAAGACATCAATAATGACGGTAGTTCCGGTTGCTTTTTTTGCACCATCAACAAATTCGAGGATCTCAATCTTCATAGCAGTTATTCTCCTGAGCGAAAAATAATAAATATTTTTCTTTATACACCCTTGTGTATTTTGTATATTTGAAAAAACATCCACAATGGCAAATCCTGTATCGTGGACGCTGAATCAGGTCAAGAGGCTGAATGATGCTGTCTGGCATACTCCGCTTTCAGAGTTATCCAAAAGAAAAACATTCCTTATCAGGCAATTACGTATCCTTTTTATTGCAGGACGCAGTTCCCTCAAGGATAAAGTGCAATTAAGGGCTTCCGCACTTACATTCTACACGCTTCTTTCTATTATTCCCGTCATAGCTATTGCATTCGCTATCGCGAAGGGTTTTGGACTTGATCAGAACCTGGAAGGCATGATAACCAATTCCAAGGATTTTCAGTCATACAGTCAGATTCTGGATCCGCTGCTTGAAAGAGCAAGACTTACAATTCAGGAAACCAGGGGGGGGTACATCGCAGGGGTGGGAGTAATAATCCTCTTCTGGTCTGTAATATCCCTTTTAGGTCAGATTGAAAGCTCATTTAATCATATCTGGCAGATATCATCTTCGAGGGCCTGGTACAGAAAATTCACAGATTACCTGACAATTATGATTTTTGCCCCGGTGCTTCTCATCCTGTCCAGCAGTATAACAGTGTTTATCAGTACTGAATTGACAGACTTTATGTCGAAAGCACCCATTCTGTCATATTTTAAGCCTGTTATCAGTTTTCTTATCAAGTTTGCACCATATTTCCTCACCTGGATCATCCTCACAATCTTATTTATTATAATGCCAAATGCTAAGGTCAAGTTCATGCCAGCCCTGATTTCAGGAATCGTTGCAGGCACCTTGCTGAAGATTCTGCAATGGGTTTACCTTGATCTTCAGTTCGGCATTACAAAGCTAAGTGCAATCTATGGAGGACTTGCCGCTATTCCATTATTCATTATTTTCCTGCAGACTACATGGATCATTGTCCTGGTTGGTGCTGAGCTCTCTTTTGCTAATCAGAATATCTCACAATACGAGTACGAATCCGAAGCGCTTAGTGTAAGCCATTTCCATAAACGGGCTCTGGTTATATTAATTATGAATATGATAATCAGGAACTTTGCAACAGGCGAGAAACCCGTCAGTGCCGAGAAGATCGGGAAAACGCTGAAGATCCCTGTACGGCTTGCCCGCGACATTCTGCAGGATCTCAGCAACGTTAATCTTATCTCGGTGATACTTGAAAAAGGCAGGATTGAGCGATTTTACCAGCCTGCGCTTGATATTAATAAGCTGACGGTAAGCTATGTGCTGTCACGGCTTGACAAAAAAGGCATTGAACAACCGGCAATGATCAAAAACAAAGACTATGAGAAGATAATATCGATGCTTGAACGATTTGATAAGCTGTCAGCAAAATCGGATTCCAATATCCTGATCAAAGATCTTTAATAACGGTTTCCTCTTTCTTTCTTCCCGTAGCTCTTTTCTTCCTGAACTGTTCAACGAAATTGATGAATTCGCTGAAGGAATTCCACCTGTTAAACAAATAATGGGGTAGGGGCAGGACTATATGTCTTGTAGATTTTTCCTTTTTCCAGTAGCTGTTGACATTCTCTGAAGGAAATACACGGTCAATCTCACTTGATACCGCATAGTCCCACCTGAAACCAGGCTCAGTTTGTTCCATGATTCTGTTGTAAAGCCATCGCAGCTCATCGTTAAGTGATTTTACACTTCTGTGCGGTATCCTGTCTGCGTTCATCCTGTATGTTCTTTTGTCACCAAACATCCTCAGGTAGAACTTTTCCATGTTCTCTTCAGTCATATTATTTAGGGTCCCCTCAAATATCTTAAGAGGTATCCCGTATTGATCATCAGCTGGTATAGGTGTGCCGTTGACAGCAATGGTCAGATCGGGCTTTATCCCTGTTTTTAATGACAGATACTCTGCAGCCCAGACTCCCAGAGACCATCCGATAAGGGTTATTTTGCGGTAAACCTTCATTTCAGGCAGAACCAGGGCTTCATCAGCTGAGTAGTTATAAAAGAGAATGAAATCAAAATCATCATTGCACAGGGGAGTAAAAACATTTTCATCAGTGCCCCAGCCTCCGTATAAGACAACAAGCTGGTCATTCTTCTCGAATCGCCTGATATAAGTCTTCATGACCTGTTTCGTAAAATAAAATCTGATTTCCCAATTTACCTGAGAGTAAAGATAATAAAAAAAAATAAGAGGAGGAAGGGTGGTCGTGAAAATCAGGGAGCGGGTTTTATTAATGAAATAATTCCCGTGTCTACTGTCTGATAAAAGGATGGAACCATAGAAAGCTGGCGCTTTTCCTCAGGTCCCAGATGTGAAAGTCAATGTCTGCAATACAATCCTGTTGATCTCCACTCCCAACCCTTGCTCACCTCCTCTTATACCAAATAGCATGAGCTTGGTAACAAATATATAAATAAAATTGTAATTGTCAAATTATTCGGCAAAAATATTTTGAGATAATTATGATCATGAATTTTCGGAATATTGCTTAAATTTGAAAGAGCAGCGGTTAAATTCTTTTTCCCTGATGATAGCGGAACTTGAGAAGATAAGTTATGATGACGGAGGCGGCTTTATTGCTGAATATATTACCGACACCGGGGGAATATGGCATTTTCATCCGGAACATGAACTGGTACTGAACATAAAAAGCAACGGTACACGGATTGTCGGAGACAGCGTCGAGTTATTTGACCAGTACGATATGGTGCTTGTGGCCGCTAATATACCTCACTCATGGAATTATTATAAGCATGATAGGACACTTCCGGATAAACACGGAATAATGGTACATTTCAGGCAGTCAGCTATAGGAGATGCTCTCCTCGGACAACATGAAATGCATCGTGTAAAGGATTTGCTGGCAATGGCAGATAGAGGGATCGGCTTTTCGGATGAAGATGCTAAAAAAGTGGAAAAACACCTTGTACAAATGATAAGCAACAAGGGTATCGACAAAATGATAGATTTCTTCAATGTTCTAAGGATCATGTGCCTTTCGGAGAAAAAAGTTCTTCTCTGCTCCGAAAATTACAAACAGTCCTATGATGAGAGAGGCAACAAAAGAATGGCCGATGTTTATACTTATATAAGGGAAAACTATTTCAAGCCGATATCGCTTGAAAAGATATCCAAAGTAGTGAATATGAGCCCTTTTACCTTCAGCCGTTTCTTTAAAAGGAACTGCGGAGCAGGATTTGTTGAGTACCTTAACAGGGTAAGAACCAATAAAGCCTCTTATCTGCTGCGGGAAACGGAATACCAAATCCATGATATTGCCGTTGAATGCGGCTTTGAAAGCATATCTAATTTTAATAAGGTGTTCAGGAAAACTGAAGGAGTATCACCAAGGGATTACAGGGCACAGTACAGATAAACCAAAATCCGGATCAGAATCTGGTAATTGACTGACTTTCTAAAAATTGATCTATGGCAATGACATTGGTTGAAAAGATAATTGCAGCACACTCTGAAAAAAATACCGTACATCCCGGGGAAATAATTGATATTGATATTGATATCAGGGCTGCCCGTGATTTCGGAGGTGCAAATGTGGTTAAAAACATAAGGGATAATGGATTAGGTATAGAAAATCCTGGGAAAACCCTGTTTACTTTCGATTGCAATCCCACAGGATCCGATCAGAATTATGCAGTAAATCAGCATATTTGTCGCCTTTTCGCCCGCGAAAATGAAATTAAGGTGTACGATATTGATGCCGGCATAGGAACACATATACTTATTGATAAAGGGTATGTCTTCCCCGGAGCTACAGCCGTTTCTACCGATTCGCATGCCAATATTCTTGGTGCAGTCGGAGCTTTCGGTCAGGGAATGGGCGATATGGATATTGCTGCCTCATGGCATAACGGCAGGATCTGGTTCAAGGTGCCTCCTTCAGTGAGGTTACAACTCAACGGAGAAATACCGGGCAACATTACCTCAAAAGATATTATACTTAACCTTCTGGGAATTTTCGGAGCGAACTCACTGCTCGGATATTCAGTTGAGCTGTATGGCGATTCTGTTGAAAAAATGAGCCTCGATGCCAGGATAACTATTGCCTCAATGGCCACAGAGATGGGGGCCATTATAATATTGTTTCCGCCGTCAAATGAGATAATTGAATACTGCCGCAGACGCTCAAAAAACAAATTTGTCCCCCTGTTTGCAGATCAGGATGCATCATATGAAAAAACTATCAATATTGATGTAACAAAATTCATTCCGCTCGTATCATGCCCGGGTGAACCCCATGATACTGCCGAAATTGAAGCAGTTGAAGGTCAGAAAATAGATTCTGCCTTTATTGGAAGCTGCACAAACGGAAGAATGGAGGATATGCAAAAAACTGCTGAAATACTTAGAGGCAGAAAAACAGCACCCGGGGTGATCCTCAAAATTGTCCCGGCAACAGATGATATCTGGAAAGAGTGTCTTGACACCGGGCTTATTGACATATTTAAAAAAGCGGGCGCATTGGTCTCAAATGCCGGATGTGCAGGTTGTGCTGCAGGACAGGTAGGCCAGAATGGCCCCGGTGAGGTGACAATAAGCACTGGAAACAGAAATTTCCCGGGTAAGCAGGGAAAAGGAAGCGTATACCTGGCTTCACCCGCAGTGGTTGCAGCTTCTTCAGTTGCAGGATATATAACAACTCCTGATAATATTCCTGCTGAACCCTCTGTTTTTATTATACCGGAAAAATCAGGGGCTACTGTTCGCAAGGAGTCCAGACATAAGGACGGAGATGCCAGACCTGATTACATTGAAGGCAGAATTTGGCTTATCCAAAAAGACAATATAGATACCGACATGATATTTCATAACAGGTACCTTGCAATTACAGATTTAAAGGAGATGGGACAATATACATTCGATAACCTGAAGGGATTTGAGGATTTTGCTCGGAAAGCCAGATCAGGAGATATCGTGGTTGCCGGCAAAAACTTTGGCAGCGGAAGCTCCAGGCAGCAGGCTGTGGATTGCTTCATCTCACTTGGAATCCAGGGTATTGTTTCGGAATCATTCGGGGCAATATACGAAAGGAATGCAATAAATGCAGCCCTCCCGATTATTACATGTAAATCGCTTAAAGAACTTGACTTACATGAAGGAGATCTTATTAGAATAGATCTCAGGACCGGAATTATAACAAACACCAGAAATAATAAAACAGCATCCGCCGAACCATTTTCTGATGTTCAATTCGAAATCTATCAGAATGGAGGCCTGCTTTAATATTATTATATATGAAACCATCAACTTTTGCTGAAAAGATCTTCAAAGCTCCGGCAGGGTCAATAGTCTTTGCACAACCTGATATAATACTGACCCACGATAATACTTCAAGCATTTACAAGACATTTCAGATGATGGGCGGACAGAAAGTTTCAGATCCTGGCCAGATGCTGATAGTCCTTGATCACAATGCCCCGCCAGCCGATTCAAAGCTAGCCACCCAATATCAGGATATCAGGGATATTGTGAAGCAGCAGGGAATCCGGAAATTCTATGATTCCGGGAAGGGGATATGCCACCAGATAATGTCATATCACGCCAAGCCCGGAATGCTCATAGTAGGCAGCGACAGCCATACATCAACTGCAGGTGCTTTTAATACTTTTGCTGCAGGAATTGACCGGACAGAATCTGCCGGGATATGGAAGAGAGGGGAGACATGGTTCAGGGTGCCTGAGTCAATCAAAATAACACTCAATGGTAAGATGAAGGCCGGAGTAACTGCGAAGGACCTGGCACTCTGGATAATAGGAATGATTGGATCAGACGGTGCAAACTATATGTCAGTTGAATACCATGGCGATGGTGTAAATAGTCTGGATATCTCCGACAGGATGACTATTGCGAATCTTGCTTCGGAGATGGGAGCAAAGAATGCCGTTTTCCCGGCAGACCAGATATTGTTAGATTTCCTTGGGATGAAGTCAAAGGGAGTCTGGGCAGATCCAGGTGCAAAGTACTTCAAAGAGATCAGTATCAGGATGAATGAGATATTTCCGGTGGTAGCTGCACCGCATAATGTGGATAATATAAGGTCGGTTCATGAAGTTGCCGGGACGCCTGTACATGAAGGGCTGATCGGCACCTGCACAAATGGACGGATTGAAGATCTGAGAATAGCTTCAAAAGTATTAAAAGGCAAAAAGATAGCTGAAGGATTTCAGCTTAATGTCATTCCTGCTTCCCGGGAAATATTACTCCAGGCAATTGAGGAAGGGATCATCACCGATCTGGTGAAATCAGGGGCCAATATTTTGACTCCTTCCTGCGGTCCGTGTCTCGGAACCGGACAGGGTATTCCCGCAAACGGACATACTGTTATTTCAACGGCTAACCGTAATTTCCCCGGGCGGATGGGAAACAAAGAAGCATCAATCTATCTGGCTTCTCCTGCGACGGTAGCTGTATCAGCACTCCGGGGAGTTATAACTGATCCTCGAAAGAAACCTGGTTCTGAAAAATATCCATTTATGCCATACCAGAGCAAAACATCTGAGATAAAGGCTAAAGAGGTAAGAAAGACCGGAAATGTATGGAATTATGCTGACGTGGATAACCTGAGCACCGACCAGATGTTTGCCGGCAAGCATACCTATAATGTATTGAGTACTGATCGGGCTGCAATTCTACCTCTTCTTTTTGCAGATTTTGATCCTTCGTTCGCCAGCACTGTAACTGAAGGTGATATAATTGTCGCCGGTGATAACTTCGGTTGCGGAAGCTCAAGGGAACATCCTTCAGTCGGGATTGTTCATGCAGGTGTAAGGGCAGTTATAGTAAAGTCGGTAAACAGGATATTCTACCGTTCCTCCATAAATCAGGGTCTCATCCTTATTGTTCATCCGGAGGCAGTTGAAGCCTATAAACCCGGAGATAGGGTAGATCTGGATTTTGATCATGGTGAGATTCTGATAGGTGTACGTACCTTCCGGTTTGAACCATTACCTGCTAAGCTGAAGCAGATCATCGATCATAAAGGGCTTGTTAATTATATGAAGTCAGTTTAAGTGTAGTGTACAGGCAGTATAAGAAGTTGCTGTTTGCTAGTTGCTGGTTACTGGTTGCCAGTTCATTAAAAAAATGTATTTTTGCATCCGGATTTTGGTTCCGTAGCTCAGTTGGATAGAGCAACAGCCTTCTAAGCTGTGGGTCGGGCGTTCGAGTCGCCCCGGAATCACAATCTTTTAAACGGAACAAATCTAACAAACGTCAGGCGCCTGGTTTCAGTCTTGCCGTTCCTTTTTATTACCAGCACCAGTTCCTGAATTGCACCGGCAGCACCTACTGGAATGATCAGCCTTCCGCCTTCTGCCAGCTGATCAATAAGAGGCTGCGGAATCGTCTCCGGAGCTGCAGTCACAACTATTATATCAAACGGAGCATATTCAGCCCAGCCCTGGTAGCCGTCACCATGCTTGCAGATTACATTGTCGTACCCCATATTCTCTAATCGCTCGGCAGATTCCTTCGCTAGTTCGGGTACTATTTCGATCGTGTAAACCTTAGCCACTATTTCTGCCAGGACAGCCGCCTGGTAGCCGGATCCTGTGCCTATCTCAAGCGCCTTCTTTTTACCGGCAGGTCTTACAGCCTCAGTCATGTATGCAACAATAAACGGCTGGGAAATAGTCTGTCCGTAACCTATAGGGAGGGGATAGTCGTTGTAGGCTTCATCCTCGTATTCCTTTGGGATAAAAAGATGCCTGGGGACTTTCTTCATTGCATCCAGAACCTCAGGATTTGTGACCCCTCTGTTACGGATCTGGGTTTCAACCATTCGTTGTCTCCGGGATTCAAATTTATCAGTCTGGGGAGCAATAAAGCCTGACATAATCATAACCTGTAAAAGGAGAAAAACTTTCACAACAAGCTATTTTCTCCAATATACAAAAAATTCTGCATATTTCAAAGCCTGCTCAATGAGAAAAGGCTAATAAATACCTACATGTTATACCCCAGAACCGAAAGAAATCCTTCTCCCAGGAACTGTATCAGCGGCCATATCGGCAGAAGGTTCCGCTTTGAAACAACTGATATCACAATAAGTCCGAACAAAATAAGTGTTCCATATTTATAAAGTGCACCATAAAGGGCAGGAAACTTCCTGAAATAAGCCAGCAGAAGATGGGAACCATCAAGAGGTGGTATGGGGATCAGATTGAAAATGAAAAGTCCCCAGTTGATGTAAATCGCATAAATGAATAATTCAGTTATAAGATATTTGCCATTATAGAAGCCGGAAGTCTCGAGATCCTTGAAGATTACAAAAACGGCTGAAAGTACCACTGCAAGCAAAGCATTTGAAAGCGGCCCGGCGATCGCTATTTTAAGAACATCCCTCCTGGGATTTCTGAGGTTCTTTTCATCGAATTCAACAGGCTTCGCCCATCCGAAACCTGCTACCAGGAGCATGATAAATCCCAGTGGATCAATATGTTTCAATGGATTAAGAGAGACTCTGCCCTGGTCTTTTGAAGTCTGGTCACCGCATCTGCTGGCAATAAATGCGTGACTGAACTCATGAATTGTGAGACCGAGAATAATTCCCGGCAGAAACTTCAGTGTCCTGAAAATGTCAAGATTATCCATCCTGCCGCTTATTTGCAGGCATGAAAAAATCCTCCTCTGTCAGACCGCATTCCTGAATCATTTTCAGTGCATATTCTGCTCCCGAAAAATTTTCATCAGCATTATTGGTTCCGACAGTGAATTTAACTCCGGCGGCTTTTGCCCTTTTAATGAACTCAGGGGAAGGGATACTGTACCGGTTGTTTATTTCTATAGCAATATTATTTTCTTTAGCGGCCTGGATTACTTTATCCATCCTTTCCTTTGTCCAGAAGTTATTGTATCTATCAGCCATCTGTACAGGCAGAAAAGTCGGGTTAACATAAATATCTATCGGCTCCTCACTCATGATCCTGACGATAGTATTTACAAGATAATCCATGAATTGCTCTTCATCATCTATCCATGTTTCATCCTTCATCCATATTCTGTTTCTTCTGCCTTTTTCGTCAGTAAAAGTCATAGCATCAGTAAATACATAATCAAATTTCCCGATTGATTCCTTTGAGAAAATATCAACCCATTCTCTTCCTTCCGCCTGCATTCCCACAAGGAACTGGGGGTAATCCTTCATTGTCAGCAGGACTGAATCAATCTGGCCGTCCTGGTGAATCGGGAACTTGTATCCGCAGTTAAAAGCAATACCATAGCTGATATTTTCGGCATTCGATTTCCTTACAGCATCTTCAATGTCAAAATCACCTTTCAGATGTATATGAAGGTCAGTGATATGGATTTGTTTCTTCTCACCACAGTTCATTAAGAAGAGAGAAAATGACAGAATTAAAAGGATAGTTTTTGTTTTCATATTTCAGTTTTTAATTTTTGGCGTGGATATATTATCCAAGTGAAACATCAAGAAGCATCATTACAGCAAAACCGATCATTGCACCAATTGTGGAAAGGTCTGTTTCATTTCCTGTCTGCGATTCCGGTATCAGTTCCTCCACTACGACAAATATCATTGCACCTGCTGCAAAAGAAAGGGCATAGGGCAGGATTGGCTTAATCATCAGGACAGCAAAAGCTCCTACAACACCGGCTATTGGTTCTACAATGCCTGACAGCTGTCCGTAAAAAAATGATTTAAGTCTTGAAAGTCCTTCGCGCCTCAAAGGGATTGAAACGGCAGCGCCTTCTGGAAAATTCTGGATACCGATTCCCACAGTGAGTACTGTTGCTCCTGCCAGTACACCAATATCAGGATTGCTTGCCAGAGCCCCGAAAGCGACACCAACTGCAAGACCTTCAGGAATATTGTGCAATGTAATTGCCAGTACAAGCAGGATGCTTCTCTCCCATGATGTTTTTATGCCTTCAGCCTTTTCTATTGATAAGCCCTGATGCAGGTGAGGCAACAACCTGTCTGTGAGGAATAAAAATGCACCGCCTGCAAGAAATCCTATAACGGCAGGAACCCATGGATTCTGACTTTCCGCTTCAGCCATTTCAATAGCAGGTTTTAAAAGTGACCAGAAACTGGCTGCAATCATTACTCCGGCAGCAAACCCCAGCATTGAGTTGAGGATCTTTTTATTTATGCTCTTAAAGAAGAAAACCATTGAAGCACCAAGTGCAGTGACGCCCCATGTGAATAATGTTGCTAACAGTGCCAGTAAAACAGGGTTTATTCCCAGAAATTTTTCCAGATTCATTGTTCCTTCCTGAAAAGTCCTCTCAAAAATATAACTAATCTGCAATTTGAAAAAAAATAAGGCGTTATTACTGCAATTTGCATACTTATTTGCACTTTCGCATTGAATTGTTATGCTGTGAATCACTTAAAGAAGCTGCTTATGAAAAGAATAAGCCTGTTTTTATTGATCTTATTATTGTCAGTTAGCTCCAATCTCTTCTCACAGCAATCTCCCGGAGCTGAAGTATACCTTATAACATGTTCCCCCGGAACTGAGACATACTCTATTTACGGGCACAGTGCCCTGAGAATTGTAATTCCGGAAAACGACAGCGATCTGGTTTATAACTGGGGTGTGTTTGATTTTGCCACACCAAATTTTACATGGAAATTCGCTAAAGGCAGGCTCGAATATATGCTTGGAGTCTATTCATTAGACAGATTTCTCCAGGAGTATTTCTATGAACAGCGGTCAGTATACCAGCAGAAGGTTAACCTTGAACCGGCTGAAATTGAGACTCTTTTTGCACTGATAGCCGAGAACCTCAAGCCTGAGAATATCAAATACAGATACGATTTTTTCTATGATGATTGTTCCACACGCATCAGAGACCTTCTTGAAAAAGCAATAGGAGATAAGCTTTTTTACCCTCCGGAAGCTGCAAAGGATATTCCTACTTTCAGGACAAAGGTCAATGAATACCAGCAGCCATATCCGTGGCTGCTGTTTGGTGTGGATCTTCTTCTGGGATCCCCTGCTGATAAAAAAGCCTCCTTAAGGGACAGGATGTTCCTTCCAATCGATATGCAGAAAGGATTGTCCGGAACAGTGGTTAACCGGAACGGCAAAATGATCCCGCTGCTTCAGAATCCGACAGTGCTGCTCGATTTTAACCCGCCAGTTGTAAAAAAGCGATTTCTTACTGCGCCCCTTTTTGTTTTTTCAATGATCCTGATAATCATCATTGTATTTTCTGCAGCCGCAAGGGGACAAAAAGTCAATAAAATAATTGACCTGTTCATCTTTTCAGTCTTTTCATTGCTGGCGCTGTTGTTGGTGTTCTTTAATTTCTTCTCCGATCATCAGCAGACAAAATGGAATCTGAATATTATCTGGCTCAGTCCTTTTATCATTTTGTGTCTGATGAGCATTGTGTTTGATAAAGAGTGGTATGCCTGGTTCAGAATAGTATTCTTCCTTGCCCTGATAGCATTCACAATCCAGATAGTGTTTCCAAATGCTTTTAACAGTGCTTTTATGCCGCTTGAACTTATGATAGCTCTCAGAAGTTCAATGCGATCCGGCTTCAGATGGAATCCTCTGTCTGTACATTTAACAGAAATTTAACACTCCTTAACACCTCTTTATTAAATACCGGCTTTCTTTTGCATATACACGCTTCACATGATATTCTGAGGCTGAAATAGCACTCGTTTTTATTATCTTTGCTGTTTAAAATTTTAAACCATGGAGCAGACAACTGACATAAGGATCCTTAATGAGAAAATCGAGAAAGAAAGTGCTTTTGTCGATATCATCAGGATGGAAATGAATAAGGTCATAATAGGACAGAGACACCTGACAGACAGCCTGATGATAGGGCTTCTTGCTAACGGACATATTCTTCTTGAAGGTGTGCCGGGACTTGCAAAAACGCTGGCAATAAAATCAATTGCCGCAATCATTGATGCAAAATTCAGCAGGATACAGTTCACTCCTGATCTTCTCCCTGCTGACCTGATCGGAACTATGATATATAGCCAGAAGAAGGAGGAATTCATTGTAAAGAAAGGTCCGGTTTTCGCCAATTTCATACTTGCAGATGAAATAAACAGGTCTCCTGCAAAAGTGCAGAGCGCATTGCTTGAGGCCATGCAGGAGAGACAGATCACGATCGGGGAATCTACTTACAGGCTCGAGGAGCCCTTCCTGGTGCTCGCCACACAAAATCCGATAGAGCAGGAGGGAACCTATCCTCTTCCTGAAGCCCAGGTAGACAGGTTCATGATGAAAGTCCTGATAGATTATCCATCAATGGAAGAGGAAAAACTTATTATAAGGGAAAACCTGGCAAAAGAATTCCCGAAAACAAGCCCGGTGCTGAAAACTCCTGATATCATCAGGGCAAGAGATATTGTCAGGGAAGTCTATATGGATGAAAAGATTGAAAATTATATTCTTAATATAGTGTTTGCCAGCAGGAATCCCGGAAAGTTCGGCTTGCCTGAGTTTACAAACATGATATCGTATGGCGCCTCACCACGCGCATCTATATACCTTTCACTGGCAGCAAAGGCATTTGCATTCATACGACGCAGAGGATATGTTATTCCTGAAGATGTACGGGCAATCTGCCCCGATGTCATGCGTCACCGTATCGGCCTTACTTATGAAGCTGAAGCCGAGAACGTTAACCAGGACAAGATAATTGCTGAGATTCTTAATGTTGTGGAAGTGCCGTAGAAGATGGAAGAAACCGATCTCTTAAAGAAAGTCCGGAGGATTGAAATAAAGGCCAGGGGATTGACACGGCATATTTTTGCCGGAGAATACCATAGTGCTTTTAAGGGGCGGGGAATTGCCTTCAGCGAAGTGAGGGAATACCAGTACGGCGATGATATCAGGAGCATTGACTGGAATGTTACAGCACGTTTCAACCATCCTTACATTAAAATATTTGAGGAAGAAAGAGAGCTGACCGTAATGCTGCTTATTGACCTGAGCGGTTCGGGGAATTTCGGTACAACAGTCAGCTTTAAACGTGATGTTATGACTGAGGTGGCTGCAGTGCTTTCCTTTTCTGCAATCTTCAACAACGACAAAATAGGAGTGATCTTCTTTACAGACAAGGTTGAAAAATTTATTCCTCCGCAGAAAGGGAGAAAGCATATTCTGAGGATAATCAGAGAACTGCTTGGTTTCAGGCCGGAAAGCAACAATACGAACCTCGATGAATCTCTGCGTTTCCTGACCAACGCCATAAAGAAAAAGTGTACAGCATTTATTATTTCCGATTTTATGGCACCCGATTTTGAGGAAGCCTTGCGAATCGCTTCAAACAAGCATGATATTGCAGCAATAAAAGTTTATGATCAGGTCGAAGCATCTTTTCCTGACATAGGCCTGATAAAGGTAAACGATTCGGAAACAGGAGCTGAAAAATGGATTGATACATCAGACCGGAGATCAAGGGCTGCATACAACAAATGGTGGGAAGATCATATTGCAAGGATAAGTAACGTATTCACCAGGTGCGGAGTCGATTCAGCTTTAATAAGTACAGGAGAAGATTATGTCAAACCGCTGATAAAGTTATTTGAAAGCAGGTGATGACGAAATGGTGTGCGATATTCATATTGCTGGCTTCCGGAGTGTTTCTGACTTCGGAGGGACAGGATGTTACCGTGTCTGCTGCATTTGACAGCTCGAGAATCTATATTGGTGATCAGATTAACTATACCATAACAGTTGATCAGCCTTCGGATCTGACACTTGTACTTCCCTGGCTGAAAGACACGCTCTGCAAGAATATTGAAATTCTGTCAGGACCTGTTTTTGATAGCGCCGGCATAGATAATGAGAGGCTGAGGATAACAAGTAAATATCTTGTCACATCCTTTGATTCAGGATTTTACCAGGTACCCCCGACCTATGCTGAAATAAGAAATGAATCAGGTATAAAACGGTTTTATTCAGAATATTCACCTCTCGAAGTGATGAGAGTTAAGATAGCTCCTGCTGATACCTCTGCAAGGATCTTTGATATAATAGAGCCGTACAGGGCGCCTGTTACTGTGGGAGAGATCCTTCCCTGGCTCCTTCTCGCAGCCCTGGCAGCAGCAGCTGTATGGGGTATTATCAAACTCCTTCGCAGATTCAGGAGAAAGAAGAAAGAACCTGAAATTGTCATAAATCCTGATCCTGCACATGTAATTGCATTCAGGGATCTTGAAAAACTAAGGGATGAACAGCTCTGGCAAAAAGGCGAAGTAAAGCTTTATTATTCGAGACTCACGGAAATATTGCGCCAGTACCTGGAAAACAGGTATGGGGTTTATTCTCTTGAAATGACAACATCTGAAACACTTGAAGCTCTGGCAAAGACCGGGTTTAAAAAAGACAATTTGTACACAAGCCTTAAGACCATCCTTAATGGAGCCGACCTTGTGAAATTTGCTAAATACAAACCCGAACCGACGGAAAATGATGTTCATTTTCAAAACTCATGGGCATTTGTTGAAGCTACTATGGTGAGGGGAGAGCCTGTAACTGATGAAGAAACAAAAGAAACCGGAGAAAAGAAGCCATGACTGGAATAACATATTCTGAACCGATGTTTCTCTGGCTTCTGGTTTTAATACCGGGAATGATAGCCTTTTATATCCTGAGACAGCAAAAGACATCAGCCTCTGTTCATATGCCGGGACTTCAGCAATTCGGTAGTGCTGGAAAGACTTTCAGGCATTATCTGAGGCATGTTCTGTTTGCTTTACGGACAATTGCCGTGGCATTACTGATCATAGTCCTGGCACGTCCGCAGAAAACGGATAAATTTCAGAATGTCACCACTGAAGGGATAGATATCATGCTTGCCCTTGATATTTCAGGAAGCATGCTTGCCCGTGATTTCAAGCCCGACCGTCTTGAAGCTTCCAAGAACGTAGCGACTGAATTCATTTCAGGCCGCCCGTATGACCGCCTGGGACTTGTCGTATTCAGCGGTGAAAGCTTTACTCAATGCCCCCTGACAACAGATCATGCTGTATTGATAAACCTTATGAGAGAGATCCAGAGTGGTATGATAGAAGATGGAACGGCGATCGGCAACGGGCTGGCAACTGCAATAAACAGGATCAGGGATTCAGAGGCAATCAGTAAAGTCATAATCCTGCTTACCGACGGGGTAAATAACAGGGGAGAAATCGCACCCGCCACTGCTGCCGATATTGCCAAGACTTATGGAATAAGGGTTTATACTATAGGAGTAGGTACACGAGGTACCGCTCCGTATCCTGTTCAGACACCTTTCGGAGTACAGTACCAGAATATGCCTGTAGAGATTGATGAGGCGATCCTTAAGGAGATTGCTTCAAAAACGGGTGGCGGTTATTTCAGGGCAACTGATAACGATAATCTTGTTCAGGTCTATTCGGAAATTGACAAGCTCGAAAAATCAAAGATCGATGTCAGACAATTTACCCGTAAAGAGGAAAAATTCCTTCTGCCGGCAGTTATTGCGTTTATAATGCTTGCACTTGAAGCTGTTTTACGACTTACAATATTTAAGAATCTCACTTAAAACTGGACAATATGCAGTTATTCAGATTCGCAAATCCCGACTACCTGTACCTGCTGCTTCTGCTGCCGGTAATGGTTATTTTGTGGATACTGAATGAATTAAGGAAGAAGAGAGCACTTAAAAGATTAGGGGAGTCACAACTTGTCAGCAGGCTGTTGCCTGAACTTTCGGGTATAAGAACGGGACTGAAATTCTTCCTTTTCCTTATTGGTGTTTCATCAGTAATAATAATTCTTGCCCGTCCCCAGTTCGGATCAAAGCTTGAAGAGGTGAAGAAACAGGGCATTGAGGTTATCATTGCCCTTGATGTAAGTAATTCGATGCTTGCACAGGATATTCAGCCTGACAGGCTTACAAGAGCCAAGCAGGCTCTTACAAGGTTGATTGATAATCTAGATAACGACAAAATAGGATTGATAGTTTTTGCAGGTGATGCCTATACACAGATACCTGTCACCACTGATTATATATCTGCAAAGATGTTCCTCTCAGCAATAAATCCTGATATGGTTCCAAAACAGGGTACAGCAATAGGTGCTGCTATAAATCTGGGAATAAGATCATTCACTCCCGGAGAGGGCAAGAGTAAGGCTATGATCATCATTACCGACGGGGAGAACCACGAGGATGACCCGGTAGCAACAGCTTCAGAGGCTGCCAGCGCAGGGATAGTTATTCATACCATAGGAATAGGATCTCCTGAAGGTGTTCCTGTACCTGTTACGAGAGGAGGGAAACGCGATTATCTTAAAGACAAAGACGGGAATACCGTGATTACAAAACTCAATGAAGATATCCTTAAAAAAATTGCCATAGCTGCCGAAGGTAACTATGTAAGAGCTACCAGCTCAAATATCGGTCTTGATGAAATATATAATGAAATAAAGAAGATGAAGACACAGGAATTGGAAAGCACCATGTATACAGAATACAATGATCAATTTCAGATCTTTGCAGTGATAGCGCTTTTCCTGCTCCTCGTTGATTTTATTATTATGGAAAGAAAAAACAGGAAACTGGCAAACATAAAGTTATTTAAATTCAGGATTTAATCTGATACTATAATAAAGATGTTCAGAATTACAGATAATAAGAATGAAATTAACAGACTCTGGCTGGTCTTAACGGCTCTCTTTTTATTGCTTCCATTATTTGCGTATTCCCAGGGCGACAAGAAGTTCATCAGGCAGGGTAACAGGGAATATGAAAAAAATAAATATGCTGAATCGGAGGTATACTACAGAAGAGCGATCGATAAGAATAAGGAATCGTCTGATGCAGTCTTTAATTCGGGTGACGCTCTATATAAGCAGGATAAATTCGTAGATGCCGGTAAACAGTTCGCCGATAACCATGATATGAATGACAACAGCAAAAAGAAATCGGCCAGCCTCTATAACCTTGGCAACTCTCTCCTGATGGCAGACAAGGTAAAGGAAAGCATAGATGCATTTAAAGGATCGCTGCGGCTTAATCCTGACAATATGGAAGCAAAGTATAACCTTGCCTATGCACAGGATCTGCTCAGGGAACAGGAACAGGAACAGCAACAGCAACAGCAACAACAGCAGGACCAGCAAAACCAGGACCAGAATAAAGATCAGCAGAATCAGCAGGACAATAAGGATAATAAAAACAGCGAAAACCAGCAGCAGCAGGACCAGCAAAAGGAACAACAGCAGCAACAGGGCATTTCAAAGGAAGATGCAGAGCGGGTCCTGAATGCCCTGGCAAATGATGAAAAAAATGTCCAGGAAAAGGTTAAACTTGCAAAAGCATTAAAAGAAAAGACCCGCACAATCAAAAACTGGTAATAACTTTATAGGGTGAAAAGGACATTACTATATAATCTATTTCTTCTGGCAGTTATAACACTGCATGCCCAGGATATAACAATTGAGGCTGAATATCCTTCTGTTGTTGAAGCAGGAAAGCAGTTCACTGTATTGTGGACAGTAAATTCGGGCGGAGGTGAATTTGCTGCACCTTCCTTTGAAGGATTCTACCGCCTTATGGGCCCCCAGACATCCTACAGCTCAAGCACCCAGATAATAAATGGCAGGATGTCGCATCAGACAACATACAGTTATTTATATTATCTGCAGGCACTTGACCAGGGTGTTTTTGTTATTAACCCGGCTTCCTATACAGTAAAGAACAAAACATACTATTCTGACTCTGTTCATATCGAGGTAATAGCCTCCGGAACCAAACGGCAGAATGTACAGCCGGGTGCAAATACAGGAACAGGCACACGTATCGAATCCGGAGGGAGTGATATTTTCATTGATCTTTCCCTGAGCCGGAAGGAGGTGTATATCGGCGAGCATATAGCAGCAACTGTGAAGATATATACACGAGTAGATCTCTCAGGGATAAATGAGATCAAATACCCTCCATTCACGGGATTCCTTAAATCCGATATTGAAACGCCACCTCTTACTCAGCTTAAGCAGGAAAATGTCAACGGAACCATCTATGGAACAGGAGTGATCCAGAACTTCCTTCTTTTCCCGCAGGTAACGGGTGAAATTACGATCGATCCTGTCCAGATATCTGTTCTCGTGCGTCAGCGGTCAGCAGAGACCGATCCCTTTTTTGGCGATTTTTTCTCATCCTTCCAGACTGTTCAGAAAGCAGTTATAAGCCCTGTTGTTAAAATTAATGTGAAGCCGCTGCCGGGAGTAAAGCCTGATAATTTCTCCGGAGTTGTTGGCAAGTTTGATCTCAAGGCGACAATAAACAAAGATTCGGTTAACGTAAATGATGCTGTTAATTTTAAGATTACAATTTCCGGAAACGGTAATTTAAAACTCGCCGGAGCCCCTGAAATGGGACTTTCTCCTGATATTGAGGTTTATGATCCTAAGGTTACCGATAATATAAAGAACAGTTTAAGCGGCACTTCGGGACAAAGAACATTTGAATTCCTTCTTATTCCGCGTCACTATGGCGATTACTTAATACCGCCGGTAACCTATACTTATTTTAATACATCGTCAGGGAAGTATGAAACCCTTACAACACCAGAATACAGGTTCTATGCACGAAAGGGAACTGAATCCGCTTCAGGCATAACGGTTTATGGCGGCGTTTCCAGGGAAGATGTAAAATATGTGGGGAAAGATATACGCTTTATAAAATCTGATCCGGGGAAATTATCAAGATCAGTAAACATTATTGTTTCAAAGAATACATTTTACACTATTTATGCAATAGCTTTCCTGCTGTTCCTGATTGTCCTTTTTGTCAGAAGGGAGCATATAAGACGTAATGCCGATATCACAGCTGTACGTAACCGTAAAGCAGGAAAAATAGCGAGAAAAAGACTGAGGGAGGCTTCAGGTTGTCTGAAACGGGGAGAAATTGACAGGTTCCATGAAGAAATACTGAAAGCCGTATGGGGATATCTGAGCGATAAGCTTAATATTCCGGTGTCGGACCTTACCAGGAGTAATGCTGTTGCGGCACTGAAGGACAAAGGGATAAGCGATGATGATATAACCAGGCTGACAGGTATTCTGGACAGCTGCGAGTATGCAAGATATGCTCCGGCTTCATCCGGAACAGAAGCTGCCGGCATTTATGAAGGTACAGCACGGTTTATACGGTCTGTGGAAAATTCGATACTCAGATGATGAAACTGAAAATAACGATATTATTATTCCTTGTCTTCTCCCTTAATCTCTTTTCCCAGGAAACAACGGAAGAGAACTTCAGGGCAGGAACACAGAGCTTTTCTGATGGAAATTATGAAGAAGCTCTGGAATCCTGGATTAACATTTATAAAACCGGCTATCGCTCCTCTGAGCTCGAATATAACATCGGTAACGCTTATTTTAAGCTGAATAATATTCCCGGGGCAATTCTTTTCTACGAAAGGGCTTACCTTCTGAAACCAGGTGATGAAGATGTAAACTATAACCTTCAGATTGCCAGGACTCTCGTTGTTGACCGTTTTGAGGAAATACCGGAGCTTTTTTTTATCAAATGGTACAATCTCCTGGCTCTTTCCCTTTCAACAAATACATGGGCAAGGATAAGTGTCTCCGCTTTTATTCTGTGTCTTCTGTTTCTTTCCCTCTATTTTTATACATCAAAATACAAGCTTAAAGTGCTTGGATTCTGGCTTGCCGTATTGTTCATCGTCATATCCCTGACCTCCCTGGCTTTGACTATCAGGAACAAGAATATGGTTTATGACAGCGGGAAGGCAATTGTTTTCAGTCCTTTTGTCAATGGCAAAAGCTCGCCGGACAACAGCGGAACTGATTTGTTTGTCCTTCATGAGGGGACAAAGGTGACTGTTGAGGATGAGGTAGGCGAATGGTATGAGATACGGCTTTCTGACGGCAACAAGGGGTGGATACCGGCAAACAGCATGGAAATAATTTGATCTCTTTGCAACTTATTTGCTATCTTTAAGGTCAGATATCTGTAACAACTAATCTTCCCGGAGTATGAAGAAGCTATTTTTTCTTTTTATTATATCAGTTGCAGTCATTTCCTGCAAGAAGACTGAATTTGAGCCCAAGGGGCCGACTGACATAAGAGTCAGAAACATATCCGACGTAACATTCAGTGAAGTAATAGTTAAAATTAAAGAAGAGGTTGACACATTAGAGACCATACTAGCTGGTGAGGTATCTGAATATCAACGTTTTGAAACAGCATTTTCTTTCGCCGAAATATCTGCCAGGATTAACGGGGTCCTCTTCTCCACAGGACCTGTTGATTATACTTATTTGCATTATATGGGGCAGATGAGAATCACTTATGTGGTTTATATCTCCAGTATGACCAATAAAGAGCTTAAAATTGATGATGTTATTACTGAAGAACCTCTGGTATTGAAATAGTCATTCATCAAAAAATACCTGGTAAATATAGCCTTGTCAGAATATCCGGATAAGGAATCAAAAGTGAAAATAACTCCTGCAGGATGGAGCCATGCTGGTTTCTCTTTTCTGACGACTTTATCGGTTGCCCTGGTTATCTCATATCTTACCGGTCCGGTAACGCACAATTTCCGGATAATCCTGTATGTTTTGGCTTCAACTGTACCATTCTCAGCTTTTTATTTCGTCATTAGCCGGAAAAATATCTTGCCTTCTCAGGTGTCATTGTTCTGGTTTGAAATTATCCTGTATCTTTTATACGTGACGTCATCTGCTTTAGCTGTTTTATTGAGCTCCGCTGAATTCATGATTGCCTCATCAGCGGCTGGAATAATTCTCATTGTAATGACGGACATGAATTATTCTCCATCCGGTAAAAGAATATACACATACATCCACAGCGGGCAAAACCTGCTCACAGCCCTGATTATAGCTTCATTCCTTTCAGGACTGAAAGCACCCTTTATTTTCATCGCTGCAATAAAACTCATATCAAATATATACAACGCATATAGCGTCGAATCTCAAAATGTGTATTTTAGTTTAAGGATTTTACGTATAGCTCTTTTAATGGCAGCAGGTATATCACTTGCCACAGAAATCTCTTATTCTGACCCCGTTGTAACTTTTATGTTCCTCACGGGTGAGATGCTTGACAGGATAATATATTATTACGACATGGAAACAAAAATTGGATAATCATGAAGAAGAAAGAAATAAACAGCCGGCGTGTTCCTGTGTACAGGGATGCTGGATTTGACCTTTTTGATGCGGAAACTGCATCAGCAGCCTTCAGTAAAGAAACAGAGAATGAACGTGTGCCGGAGCTTTATATATATTCCCGATACCGTAATCCTACCGTGGTCTCTGCTGAAGAGGAGATAATGAAGCTTGAAAGTTCAGAATGGGCGCTTCTGTCTGAGTCAGGCATGTCAGCGATTGATATTGCTTTGTCAATCTTTCAGAATGGACAGGCCGTAAGACCATGGTTATTCTTCAACGAGATATACGGCGGTACCATATCTTTTGCTGAATCAGTCCTGAGAAATAGAAGAGGTCTCGATATCCGTTACTTTTCGCCTTCAGGTGAACGTTACGACCTTGATGCATTTGGATCAGCCATGGATACTATCAGACCTGAGCTTGTTTATATTGAATCCATCTCCAACCCTATGCTTATTGTCCCTGATGCTGAAAGTGTAATTAAAACCGCACGAAAATACGGGGCAAAGGTCATCGTCGATAACACATTTGCAACTCCTGATCTGTGGAAACCGCTTTCCAGTAGTGCTGATCTGGTAATACACAGCGTCACAAAATATTTATCGGGTCATGGCAATATTACTGCCGGAGTCCTTTGCGGAAATGACCATAATTTAATGAAAGCTGCAGTTGAGTACAGGAAATATACCGGTCACATGCTTTCCGCTGATGATGCTTACAGGCTTCATACCCAGATTCAGACTTTCAGTCTCAGGTTCAGGCATCAGTGCAGGAATGCATCAGAGATCTCAAAAATATTGCTCTCATCAGAACATGTGGAAAAAGTCTGGTACCCTGGTTTAAAAGAACATCCCAGCCACAATGAAGCAGCAAAGCTTTTTGGCGGCAAAGGTTTCGGAGGGATGGTTACATTTGACTTTAAGGGCAAATCAGGTGAAGACAAGAGAAAACACAGGGATAAATTCATAAAGGCTCTTTCTGGCCGTTTCAGCATAATCCCGAGTCTAGGAGATCCCTGCACTATGCTGCTTCCGGTTGAATCTGTATGGGGTGTTAAATATCCTGAACCCGGGATGTTAAGGTTATCGGCTGGTTTTGAAGATACGAAAGAGCTTGCCGAAACTATATCAGGAGCATTAGAAGCTATCTCCAGTCAATAGGTTCAATTCCCTTTGATATGAGATAATCATTGCATCTGCTGAATTGTTTATTTCCAAAGAATCCGCGTGCTGCAGAAAGAGGGGAGGGATGTACCGATTCAAGAACCAGATGCCTTGATCTGTCTATTGTTTCACCCTTTTTCTGGGCATAGGCACCCCACAGGAAAAAAACAGTATTTATCTTTTCTGTATTAATTATTCTTATAATCGAATCTGTAAACTCTTCCCAACCCTTTTTCTGGTGAGAACCTGCCTGGTGAGCCCTGACGGTAAGAGTGGCATTGAGAAGAAGCACTCCCTGTGCCGCCCATCTTTCAAGATTTCCTGTCGGGAGAGGCTTATAACCAAGATCCGATTCTATTTCTTTGAAGATATTGATCAGGCTGGGAGGGAATTCCATACCTTCCCTTACAGAAAAACATAATCCGTGTGCCTGCCCCGGACCATGATATGGGTCCTGTCCGATTATTACAGCTTTTATTTTGTCGAAGGGACAGAGATTGAAAGCATTAAAGATCAGAGAACCAGGCGGGAAAATGGTCCTCATCCTGTATTCATCCTTCACAAACTCCGAGAGTCTGATAAAGTATTCTTTCTCAAATTCCTCACTGAGCCTTGATTTCCAGGTTGATTCTATACGAATATCCATATGTTTATCCTGCAAATTACCTCACAACATTGTATTCTAAACGCTGTACACTGTTCACTTAGCAGTCAGATAGTCAATATCCCTGGAATAACAAATAAAAGGACTGTCCCAAAACATGACAGCCCTTTTACCTAATCACCCTACCAACCTAAACTAAAACTACTTCTGCTGATAAGAAAAGTAAGAACCAAATTCCATAACATTTTAATTCTTTCTGAAAACGAAGAATTAATTTCAAATTTACGAAATCTTTAAATACAATGCTAATTTTTTACACGAATGGAGGAAAATTATATATAAACAATAAATAATCAGGGATAAAAAGCTGTTCCTGTAAGAAACGGCTTCATAAATTTTATAGATTTTCATCGTATAGCCCGGCTCAGAAGACGATGTCAGCAGATCAACACAGCTAATTATCGCCTGTCAGTTTCTTGTATTTATTAACTTTAAGAAAAAAATATGGCAGCTGAAACAGAACGTAAATTCCTTGTCAAAGGTGAGTTCCGCCACCTGGCAGCAAAGAAAGTAAGGATCATCCAGACTTATCTTTCAGTTGATCCTGAAAGAACCATACGGATAAGAATTGCCGGACGGAAAGCATCTCTTACGATAAAAGGAAGGCCGAAGGCCAGATCAATCACCCGTGGTGAATGGGAAATCCGGATCCCCCTAAATGATGCAAAGGAAATGATGAAGATCTGTCTTCCCGGGAAAGTTGACAAGACCAGATATATGGTCCCTTCAGGGAAACACTTGTTTGAAGTCGATGTATTTCATGATAAAAACGAAGGATTGGTAATTGCCGAAATAGAACTTGCCTCAGAATCGGAAAGATTTGAGAAGCCCGCCTGGCTGGGAGAGGAGGTTACAGGAAAACCCGGGTATTATAACGCAAATCTGATAAAGTAACACGCGTACGGGCATAAACAGACGCTAAGGCATCGAAATAGTCAGACAACCCTGAAAACTGACAGGCAGAGCTTATTTCAAAACCTTGGAATAAACCTGTTTGGGATCATCAGGTCCGTAATAATCTTTCAGGCTGGCCTGAAGTTCGTAACCATTATGTATGTAGAAAGCTTCAGTTGAAGCATAGAGAGGACGGCCCGATGTTTCTATCCAGAGTATCTTACCGCCCATCTTTACTACATTTTCTTCTATTGCTTTTAAAAGAGCAGTACCCAGTTTCTTGTTCCTGGATGCATCGTGAACAGCAATCCAGAAAAGATCCCACGAATGAGTCGAAAAATCATCTTTTCCGTAATTGGCAAAAGCCACGATACCATCCTCATCAGTTGCCGTTAGCCAATAGTATCCACTCTTTTCCATTCCATCCGCCAATGTTTCATCAACAATTTCCATGGCAGTATTGATCTCAAATTCATAAAAGAAATTTGTCGATCTGAGTATTTCTGCAATTCTCTTTTTATCTTCAGGTTTTATTCCTTCAGAAATTATTGTCATCATTTATTTATTTAAATCGCTTATAATACGTTTAATTACTTCAGTAAATGGCAGATCTGCTGCTTTTATAGCTTCAACAAAGCCGCTGTCAGGAGACAGGCAGGGATTTGCATTTACTTCAATAACATAAGGGATATCATTATTATCAATCCTCATATCAACTCTTGCGTAACCTTTAAGTCCGAATTCACTCCAGCACCTCAGTGTAATAGATTCAATTCGTTCTTTAAGGACCGGGTCAAGATCATCTCCCGGGAATTTCCGAATGGTATTCTCATATTCAAAACTGCCTTCTTCCCATTTTGCCTTGAAATCGACAATCCTTGGCTTATCTTCTGAATAATTTTTGAAAGTCATCTCTGCCGGAGGCATTACTTCCGGCCCCTGCTCACTGTAAATTACGCTTATATTGAACTCCCTTCCGTCGATATAATCCTGGACAAACCAGTGTGTATCGCTGTAGTTTTTAAGCTTTTCCTCAAATCCCTTCTCAAAAGTAAAGACAGAATCACCGGTTATGTCCAGGGAACCGTCTTCCCATATTGGCTTAATTATATACTTTTTCCCGGGAATAAGCTGATCGTGTTGTGACGGTAAATATCCGTCCGGACTACTAATTCCGGCTTTTCTTAATATTGTGTTTGTAAGTGCTTTGTTTGTAGTTATAAATATTGCCTCCAAAGGATTCCCGGAATATGGTATAGAATGCATATTCAGAAGGGCTGGTATGAAATAACACAATTCGCCTTTATTATCTATTGATTCAACAAGGTTAAAGACAAAATCCGGCTTGTTTTCTGCAAGTGCTGCGACCTCGTTCATGAAATCAAGGGTAATGCCTTTTCGGTATGTATCAACACCAAGTATCTGCAGGTTGCTTTCGATATATTTCACCTGGTTCATAACATCCAACTCGTCCGGGAGGGCATTTTCACGGGGCTGGTTATACAAGATACAGCATTTCTTTCCGGTCATGGCTTTAATCCGTGTCGTTTTAAAGTTGATTTCATGATCATCTCCATCAATGTCTGATAATCAATATTGATCATCTTTGAAAGTATCGGCAGGTCGGAATGTATGGGATGCAGTCCGGCCAGAGGATTGACTTCCATGAAGCACATCCTTCCGTTCCTGTCGGCTTTCACATCCACTCTTCCCGCATCAACGGCACCCAGAGCTTTCCAGACTTCCAATGCTACAGTTTTGCATTCTGCACTGAACTCTTGTGCCATCGGGATATATTTGCAGAACTCCTGATAGTTTTCCTTGTATTCAACGGAATAGGGGAAGTTGTTCAAGCATTCAATCTCCATTCCTCCGATCGCGACAGCGTCGTCACCTGACCCTATAACTCCGACAGTAAACTCCCGTCCGGGAAGATACTCTTCGACCAGAGCCGGCTGGTTGAACCTTGTAAGGATATATTCGGCTACTTCCTTTAATTCGGCAGGTGAATTCAGAACATTCTTTTCTGTAATGCCCTTACCTGTTCCTTCCGATACGGGTTTAATGAAAAGGGGATATTGCAGCTTGCATTTGCCTATGTCTTCTTTTGAAGTAATAAGCATGCCCGGACTTACAGGTACACCTGCAGATGCAACGATGAGTCGTGTGAGGTATTTATTAAGCGAGATCCCAAGGATTACGGGTCCGCTGAACACGTACGGAATTTTATACTGATCGAGTACTGCCGGAACCACAGACTCTCTTCCGTCACCATAAAGTCCCTCCGCGATATTGAAAACAATATCCCATTTTTTACCTCCGGCGAGGGCTTCAATTAGCTGAAAACAATTGCCGATAGCTTCTGTCTCAAACCCCATTTTCCGAAGGGCTTCATCAATTGCATCAACAGTTTCCTGCTTGTCAAATTCGGCAGTATCCTCCATAGAATAACCGCGGTCAAGATACCATGACCGCAGGTCATAAGTCAAACCAACTTTCATCAAAAGTCTTATTTTTCAGGGTATTCGCATAAAATACCCTTATAGTTACGCAGTACAATTTTTTCACTGTTATGCTCAACGACATAGTTCGGAATCAATGGGATTTTTCCGCCGCCGCCTGGAGCATCAACAACAAATGTAGGTACGGCATAACCACTTGTGAAACCTCTTAATCCTTTCATTATCTCCAGACCTTTCTTCACCGTAGTCCTGAAATGACTGGAGCCGGGAATAAGGTCACACTGATATAAATAATAAGGTCTTACTCTCATCTTAAGCTGCTTGTGCATGAGCTCCTTCATCACGGGAACATTGTCATTTATTCCTTTAAGAAGGACTGTCTGGCTTCCAAGAGGAAATCCTCCGTCAGCCAGTTTGTTGCAGGCTTTTGCACATTCTTCGGTTACTTCTGCAGGATGAGAAAAATGGAGACTGAAGTAGAGCGGATGATATTTCTTAAGCATGTTTACCAGGTTGTCGGTTATCCTCTGCGGCAACACAACAGGTGTTCTTGTTCCTATTCGTATTATTTCAACATGCTCAATGCTTCTTATATTAGATACAATATATTCAAGTAAAGCGTCACTCAGGGTCAGGGGATCACCTCCGCTGATCAGAACATCTCTTACTTCCTTATGAGAGGTTATATAATTGAAAGCCTTCTCAAAATCCTGTTTGCCAAGCTTGTCCAGCTTACCGACGGAATGCGAACGTGTGCAGTATCTGCAATAGTTTGAGCAAACCTGAGTCACAGTAAAGAGAATCCTGTCAGGATATCTGTGAACTATTCCTTTGACCGGAGAATGGGATTTCTCATGTAACGGATCAGACTGTTCGCTTGTACTCGATAGAAGCTCTTCGACTACAGGGATGACATTCCTTCTCAGGGGATGTGAATATCCGGTGTTGTAGATAAGCGAGGCAAAATAAGGAGTTATCCGCATCGGCAGACGACCTTTGAGATTATTAATAGCCATAATCTCCTTCTCGGATAATTTCATGATTTTCTTTAGCTCGTCAATGCTTGTAATAGCATTTCGCAGTTGCCATTTCCAATCATTCCAGGAGTCGAGTGATGTCAGGGGGAAGTAGCGGTGCATGAACTCCGAACTTCGGTTGCTAACTGACTGTATTGGGATCTCGTTATGCGAAAAAATTATGGTTTTCGCGCCAGGTTCTTCATCGGAAGAACTACCCACGAGGCGGCTCTCATTACGGAGAGCCGTAGCCTCATTTTTGTTAGCGTTCATAGCAGGTGATGAAAAAATTCATCGTGTCTTTAAAGATTATAAAATTTTTAATTAATACTGTTATTAAAAAATTAATTGGTGCGAAAGTATATATTCTATAAATACGTTGTATCACTTGAGTATCAGAAATTTCAACACAAATTGCATTTTATTAACAGGGGAAATTTCCGTGTTTATTTTATGATCATATAAATGCCTGATTAAAAGCTTATTAGGCGAACGGCTGATCCCATCACAACTGAAGTGATAATTGGCATTTTGTAGACATATTTTTTTCGAACTCATTAATAAATTCATTTTTTCTTTACAGGATAATATCCTGTATCCATTTTCATTTATTGAAATGTCTTTTTCAATGATGATGCTGGAATGAAAAGGAACATTTTATTTCATTACTTATCATTTGATATATTGGAATCTTTTCGAAGTTTTTTAATTACACCCCGTCTCTTTTTCTTCTCAAGCCGTTTAGCCCTGGAAGCTGATGTTGCTGCTGTTGGTTTGCGTTTTGGCTTTTCAGTCAGGGCATCAGCCACCAGTTTAAAAAACTTCTCTGCAGCTTTCTTCCTGTTCATCAGCTGAGTTCGCTCAGATTGCGCAATTATTATCAGCTCTCCGTCAGTATTGATCCTGTTCTTCAGCTTAAGCAGGATCTTTTCTTTTTCCCCGTCAGACAGGTTTGTTGATCCAGCCACATTGAATCTTATCTCCACCTTCGTATTTACCTTATTGACATTCTGTCCTCCAGGGCCTCTGCTTCGTGAAGCCGAGATCTTCAATTCACTTTCAGGTATCCTCTCTTTCAGCTCTTCAGGACTCATAGTTTTACCTTTACATAAAGAACAATGCGACTCCTCCAACACCCACTACAGCGCCGATGATCTCCGCGAGAGTTACTTTTTCCTTATACAGGACAACAGCAGGAGCTATGATAAAAATAGGGACCAGTGCCATTATCGTGGAAGCGATCCCCGCTTCGGTGAATTTTACCGAAACCAATGAAAATGATACGCCGAGGAAAGGTCCGAAAAAAGCACCGAGCGATAATGATTTCATACCAGCCACGTTCATTATTGCGCTCCTGATGCTTTTCCATCTTCCCATGGCTGTCACCAGTATGGCAAACCCTGTTATACCAGCAATGATCCTTATCTGCGAGGCCGCAAAAGGATCATAATTATTCAGGCCCTTCTTGCTGAGGACCAGCCCAAGAGCCTGACCGACTGCTCCTCCGAATGCATACAGAATTCCCAAAGGGGCAAGTTTTAATGATAGCTTTTCTCCGTTGCTGCTACGGCTGAAGATAGCAAGTGCGATTCCCGAAAATGTCAGTGTCATCCCCAGGTAATGCAATGGTTTAAGGTGTTCGCCCATTATCAGCCATCCGAAAAATGCCGTAATGGGAGGGACCAGGGTCATGATCAGCATCGCAAATCGGGAGCCTATTATTGTATATGACTTGAAAAGGAACAGGTCACCAAAGACAAAGCCAACAAGTCCTGACAATATCAGCCATTTCCAGTTTTCCATGGTTGCATCAACAGGTAAGATCATTCCCCTGTAGATCAGTGCAAATATGCTCAGGAAAATAAATCCTATTACCAGCCTGAGCAGATTAACTGCAAGAGATCCTACCTTACGGCTGGCCGATTCAAATGCCAGCGCTGTTATTGTCCAGAAAAAGGCAGTGAGCAGTGCTGCAAACTCACCATAATGATCCTTTATAAAGTCCATCTATTCAGAGATCTCAAAAATATACTCACCAGATCCTGCTTCAAGTTCAGTCTTGTTATTCTTGTTGCTTACCGATTTAAATTTCTTATTCACAGTAACAGATGTTCCGCTTTCCAGAATTTTTGAAGGATCATCTGATTGAAGAACAATTAATGCACTCGTATTTGCAGGTATTGTTACTCGGACCATTATCTTTCCGTCTTTCCTTTCCCAGCCTGAAGCAATGATGCCGTAAGAACTTTCAAATGATGCTCTGGAGTAATTGAGTTTTTTTGTAAAATGGGGCTGGATCAGGATTTTTTTGTATCCCGGCTCAAAAGCCTCAATACCTGCTGATACCCGGTACATCCAGTCGCCGATGGCTCCGTATGCATAATGGTTGAATGAATTCATCCCCGGATCCTGGAAAGTGCTGTCTGTCTTTTGACCGTCCCAGCGTTCCCAGATTGTGGTGGCACCCATCTTCACCGGGTAAAGCCATGAAGGGTATGTCTCCTGGAGAAGCAGATCATAGGCCACGTCAACATTGCCTGTCTGAGTCAGTACATGACAAAGGAACGGCGTCCCGAGAAATCCTGTTGAAAGATGGTTTCTTCTGCTTTTGATATCATCGACAAGAAATTGTGCAGACTTCTCCCTTAAGTTTTCAGGAAGCAGATCAAACATAAGCGCAAGTACATATGAGGTCTGGGAGTTAGTCCCTACGCGGCCGGCCGGCGTTACATATTCGTTAATAAATACAGATTTAATTTTTTCGAAAAGCTCAGAATAATATTTTTCATCATCTGTCTTCTCAAGTTCTTTGGCTGCCTTCGCCAGCAAGTTTGTTGAATAAGCAAAGAAGGCTGTTGCTATAAAATCATGATCCGTATGCCCGTCCGGCTCAGAGTGATTATTGACAGGCGGATGGTAAAAAAGCCAATCGCCGTATTTGCTTCCTCCTTTCCATATATAACTGTCACCTGCCTGCTTTCTTATATATTCGACCCATGCTTTCATAGAAGGATACTGGGTTTCAAGAAGTTTCCTGTCACCATATACTGTGTACATGGTCCATGGGACTATGACTGCAACATCTCCCCAGCCTGCTGAAGGCTGGGCTGTTTTTGCATTCTGCCTGTTAAGAACATCAGGGATCACATCCGGTACTTCTCCTCCAGGTTTCTGATCCAGGGCAACATCCTTAAGCCACTTTGTAAAGAACTGAGCAACATTGAAATTAAAAGCTGCAGTGCGGCTGAAAGCCTGTGCATCGCCGGTCCACCCAAGACGTTCATCTCGCTGAGGACAATCTGTAGGCACATCAACGAAATTTCCTTTCTGTCCCCACTTTATATTATGCTGAAGCTGGTTTAACAGCGGATTGGAACATTCATAAGAACCTGTTGGCTCCATATCCGAATGGACCACTATTCCTGTTATGTTGCCGGCAGCCAGTGTACCCGGGAATCCAGTAACCTCAATGAACCTGAAGCCCATGAAAGTAAAACGTGGTTCGTATATCTCTTCTCCGGTTCCGGCAAGAGTGTACCGGAGTTCACATTTGGCCGCCCTGAGGTTTTCAGTATAGAACTCCCCATATTTATCAAGCACTTCTGCATGCCTTATCCTTACAACTGTGCCTTTTGGCCCTGAGACCTTAAGCCGTATCCATCCTACCATGTTCTGGCCCATATCTGCGATAAGGCTTCCTTTTGGGGTTTTAAATATCCTGACAGGTTTTATTTCCTCAATTTTCCTTACAGGAACGCTTTCCGAAGCGATCAGGGGAGTATTATACTTACCGACCTTTACTTCTGACCAGCTTTTTTCATCATATCCGGGCAGGTTCCATCCTGTAAGCTTTCTATTTGCATCATAAATTTCCCCGTTGTAAAGATCGTTCATCCTTATAGCACCATCATTATGGCACTTCCATGATTCATCTGTTAAAACCATATATTCACTTCCGTCAGTAAAGGTTATCTTCATCTCCATAAGGAGACCCAGATGCCTGCCGTATATTGCCCAGTTATTTCCCCAGGCAAGTGTGCCGCGATACCATCCGTCGCCAAGTACTGCACCTATAGCATTGTTCCCTTTTACAAGCTGGCCCGTAACATCGTACACCTGGTACTGAAGTCGTTTTCCATAAGAAGTCCATCCCGGCGTAAGCACCTGATCTCCAACCTTTTTCCCATTCAGGTGAAGCTCATAAAATCCATGTGAGGTTATATATATTACTGCTTTTGAGACTGTCCTGGCTACTGAGAATTCCTTCCTGAAATGAGGAGACGGGGAATAACGGTTGGTATCACCTTCCATCTCAATCCATTTGGCTTTCCAGTCGGAAGGAGAGAACAATCCGGTTTCCCAGTAAGCTGTTTCACTCCATTTTGATACTTTTCCTCTGTTATCCCATACCTTAACCTGCCAGTAGTATCTCTGACCGGATTTCAAAACCGGACCATCGTATTCCTGGAGAACAGATCCGTCTTTCATAACCTGCCCTGACTGCCAGATCATTTTTCCGGAAGAGAATTTCTGATCCTCAGCTATTCTGATTGAATAGGCAGTTTGTAAAATTCTGGTCCCGCTACCCGAAATTTTCCAGGAGAATCTTGGCTTCCGGACATCAATGCCAACAGGATTCTTTTTATGTTCAACCGTAAGATCTTTTACGGTCAGATCCTGGGCAAAAATACCTGCAGAAATTATCAGGAGCAACAAGGATAAATTAAATGTTTTCATATTAGTTAAGGTATTTGTACAAAAAGTCAAGATTATTAAAAATGTGCGAATAAAAAAACAGATTTACCCGCAATTCATGCCTTAAAGTTTATAAAAAATAGAGGAAGAGTTAACATAGGATATGTTGGTACATTTACCTTCGCATCGAAGAATAAGGAAAACTGTCAGAAAAAAATTTGTAACATATTGTATATAAGATAGATATAAAGATAATAATACTAAATTATTAACACTTAGATATATTTTTTTGAATTTCTTGTATTGAACTCATATCAAGTTAAATGGATTTTACCTATGTTAGCGATTAGATATTCCGAAATGTTATGTATAAGTATAAAATGTAAATTTGTTTTAAAAGTCAAATAAAATTGAAACCTTATTCTAACGAAAATGAGATTGTATCACGACTTCAGAGAGGTGACTCTGAAGCGTTTGACTTTATTTATAATAAATATTCAGGAAAACTCTATGCCTTTGGATTAAAACACCTTAGATCAAACACTGAAGCAGAAGAACTAGTCCAGTCCGTTTTTTTGAAAATATGGGAGAGCCATAAACATATTGATAAAAATTTATCATTCAAATCATACCTTTTCACAATTGCTTATAATGATATCTGCAAACTCTTTCGCAAGAGGAACTATCAACAAAAATTCATAAATGACGTTCTTTACGAAAATCCGAAGTCATCGTCAAATACAGAGGAAGGTATCGATTTTCAATCTGTTCTGAACCGTGTAGAACAAATCGTTGATAAGCTTCCTGAAAGGCAAAAAGTAATTTTCAGGAAAAGCAGACAGGAAGGCAAGACAACAAAAGAAATAGCAAACGAACTCAGACTTTCACCTGGAACCGTTGACAATTATATATCAAAAGCCATTAAATTTATTCGTAGTAGGCTACAAAAAGAAGATCTGGCATTATTACTATTTGTTTTGCTGTATTTAAATTAAAATAATGGTCTTATCCCTCTAGTTTACTCATAAAAAGAGTGATTGTTCAAGAAAAACAAATTTTTTATATGAGACTTCCTTTACTAGTGGATATAACTTAAAGTTAGGATTTAGGTTAGTTTGTAGGTAGTTCTGACAGGTACTTGCAGGTCTTATAAGTAGTTCTACTACTGCAGTACCTGTCTGTTTTTAAATAAATATCAAAAAATTGGATTTCGAAATGTACCCTCTGAAGTTCAGGAGTTAAAAATTTCATTATTTCTTAAAAAATGCATTTATGATATGAGATTGTTATTACTTGTGGATATATATAATATATATGGTATTGAGAATAAAAATTTCAAGTATAAATAAACAATTAAGGCTTTGAAACCAGACGACTTTGAAAAAATAGAACGCTATATTAATGGCATAGCTGACGACAGTGAAAGAAAATATATAGAATCACTTTTTCTCGACGGAGAAAATAACCTTTACTTTCGTAACTGTCTGAATAAAGACTGGGAATTAATGCTTAAAAATGACTCATCACCTGAAATTAACCTGACACATATACTTGACAGGATTCATCACATCATTAGGAAAAATGAGACTTTGAAGAGACAAAAGCCTTTACAGAGACTGATGCATATTTACTTTAAAGCAGCAGCCATATTACTTTTACCTTTATTGATTGGTGGCAGTTTGATTTACACCTATATGTCTCACAGATTTCAGACAGCTACTGAGCAGGAGGTCACCTCAATGATTTATGCTCCAATGGGATCTCGGGTTTCATTCAGGCTGCCAGACGGTACAACTGGTATGCTCAATAGCGGTTCCAACCTTCACTATTCTTTACCATTTGTACAAAACCGTAGCATTAAGCTTGAAGGTGAAGCCTGGTTTAAAGTCAAAAGCGATGAAGACCATCCTTTTAAAGTCAATACAGGCAATTCAACAGTAAAGGTTCTGGGCACCTGTTTCAATCTTAACGCTTATCCCACAGAAGATTATGTTGAGATAGTACTTCAGGATGGCAGTGTGGAGTTTTGGGATAATACAAGTAATGAACCAGTTACAATGATTCCTTCTGAAAGACTCGTATTTCATAACGGAAAAACCACTAAGTCTGTTGTCGAACCAGCAAAGTACAACGCATGGATCGATGGTATGTTGGTTTTCAGAGGTGATCCGATGGCAGAAGTTGCCAAACGTATTGAAAGGTGGTATAATGTAAAGGTTTATCTCGCAGACGAGGAACTAAATAATTATTCCTTTCGTGCTACATTTCAGGACGATAAACTCGAAGATGTTTTAAGATATTTGGCTATGACATCCCCGATCTCTTTTAGTATCTCTCCACGAGAACTGATGACTGATGGAACCTTTAAGAAAAAAGAAGTCATTATATATAAAAAATAGCCTTCAATGTAATCCTAAAAATCACACCCTATGAATAAAATCCATGGACCTTAAAAAAAAGGAAATCGCGCTAACGATTTCCCTAAAAAACATCTGATTGATATTTTTTAACTTAAAACATTACAAATCTATGAAAAAAAACGAACCTTTTAGAGAATCGTTTTATCGTTCTCTAAAAAAAACCTTACAAATCATGCGTTTTGCTACATTTCTTCTCATTCTCGGAATTCTGCAAGTAAATGGTGTTGATGTTTACTCGCAGAAAGCAAGACTTACTGTTGACTTTGTAGATACCGAACTTATAAAGATACTTGATAGTGTTGAAGAGGAGAGTGAATTTTTCTTCCTATACAATGAAAAACTTCTAGATTTAAATCGGAAAGTCAACATTAATGCGGTAAACCAGCCAATTGACGTAATACTTGATGAACTTTTTGTAAGTACCGATGTTAAGTATTCAATTATTGATCGTAAGATAATCCTTGCGCCGGAATATTTAACAGAAGAAGCCCTTCTGCAACAAGTTCAGATCTCTGGTACAATCACTGATGCTTCAACTGGAGAACCCATGACAGGAGTAAATATCCAGGTTAAGGGAACTAACTTGGGTGCTATATCCGATATTAACGGGAGATACTCGATACCTTCTACTGTTGAACCTGATGCTGTTTTAAGATTCTCATTCATAGGATATCAAGAACAGGAAGTTTCAATAGATGGAAGATCTATTATTAATGTTTCGCTCGTTGAAGAATTAAAAGCACTTGAGGAAGTGGTGGTTATTGGATACGGTTCAGTTAAGAAATCTGATGTAACAGGTTCAGTAACCTCTTTGTCAGATGATAATTTAAGTAGAGGCGTAGTTTCTTCTCCCCATCAGGCGATGCAGGGTAAAGTATCTGGTGTTAATGTTACACTTAACAGCGGAGAGCCAGGAGCCAATTCTAATGTTTTGATTCGTGGTGGGACATCTATCACTGCCTCAAATAGTCCTTTGTATGTTATTGATGGAGTTCCGGTAGCTTTTGATGAGGGCAGTTTTTCAGCAACTTCGGCACGACAGACTAGAAGTGCGAATAATCCGCTAAACATGATTAATCCTTCTGATATTTTGTCCATAGATATTTTGAAAGATGCATCTGCTACTGCCATTTACGGATCAAGAGGTGCTAATGGTGTAATAATGATCTCCACCAAACAAGGTGCTGCAGGATTAAACAAAATTAGTTACGATTCTTATGTTGGGATCTCCAAAATCAGGAAAAAGCTAGATATATTGACTGCAGATGAGTTTCGCTCTTATATTTCCAGCCATCCTGAGATTACAGGCTGGGTGGACGGTGGAGCTGACACAGACTGGCAGGAAGAAATATATAGAACAGCGATAAGTAATTCTCATAGTATAGCATTATCATCAGGAGGCAAGCAAACTAACTATAGGGCATCTGTTACCTATTCAGACCAGCAAGGAATTATCCTTAAATCAGATTTGCAGCGAATAATAGGTCGTGTTAATGTTAACCATAAGGTTTTAAATGATAGAATAGATATTAAGCTATTTCTTTCCGGTGCAAGTTTAAAAAATCATACAGGTGCAAATCCGGAAAGTACTGGTAGTCAATATGATGGAGGGATAATAAGGGATGCATTGGGTATGGATCCAACCTATCCGGTAAAAGATAGTAATGGCAAATATACATTTCGTGGAGTTCTAAATCTAAACCCTGTCGAACAGGCGAGTACGCTTATTGATATTACTGAGACATTCAGAAATTTGGGCAATATAATGGTAGATTTTAAACTTACTGATTTTTTAACCTTTAGTACTAATGCGGGATTTACTAAAGAGTATGTAAATCGCTATTTTTATGCTCCGATTCTCAGCCAGGTTGGAAGTAATTCTCATGGGCAAGGTTCACAGCAAACACGAAATAACTACTCTAACCTATTGGAAACAAACTTGCTATTCAAGAAAGTTATCGGTGGAAATCATGATATAAACGCAATAGTTGGTTATTCATTTCAGGAGTATTTTTATACTAGTTCATACATTGTTGCTTCAAATTTTATTACAGATGCAAATACATATAATAATTTAGGTGCTGGAGTTACTCAGAATCCCGTAAGCACTGGTAAAAGTAGCAATAGGTTAATATCATTCTTTGGAAGAGCCACTTATAGCTATAGCAATAAATACTTATTAACCGCTACTGTAAGACAAGACGGTTCATCACGCTTTGGTGCTAATAATAAATGGGGGACCTTCCCATCTGTAGCTGTTGCTTGGAAAATCACAGAAGAACCATTCTTGAAGGATAATAAAGTTTTATCAAATCTTAAACTACGTATAGGTTATGGTATTACAGGAAATCAGGCTATAGGTAATTATAGATCCTTATCAACCTTAAGTGCTGGTGGAAATCTTTACATTATTGGTGGAAAAGTATATACTGCTGTAGGTGCAGACCAAAATTACAATCCGGATTTAAAATGGGAATCAACTTCTCAGCTAAACATTGGTTTGGATTTTGGATTTCTAGATGACCGGATATATGGTACATTTGATTATTACAATAAGCAAACAAAAGACCTTTTATTGAGTTTCACTGTGCCCTCACCAGCAGAAGTATCCTCAATAATGGCTAATGTCGGAGGTGTGGAAAATAAGGGAATTGAATTTGAGCTGAATGCGATTGTTTTATCGAAAAACCAACTACAAGGAGAGTTATATGGAAACCTGAGTTATAATAATCAAAAAGTGACATCACTTTCAAATGAGACATGGAGTACAGAGGCAATCTATTCGGGAGGTGTTCGCGCTGCTGGTTATTCAGGTTTTACATGTCAAATAATTCAACCCGGGTCACCAATTGGTACCTTTTATGGCTATAAATATTTGGGTGTTGATGAGAATGGAAGACAAAAATTTGAAGATCTTGATATGGATGGACAGATTTTACCTGGCACTGACAGAACTATTATTGGATCGTATCGCCCTGATTTATTATATGGTATTGGAACTAAGATAAATTACAAGTCATTTAGCTTTGACTGTTTCTTTAGAGGTGTAGCTGGTGCTGAGATTTTAAACAGCACAGCACTTGAATTACAAAATAAAACCCGTATACCTGCATTTAATGTATCACAGGAGGCGCTTACTGACGGACTTGCATATGGTGTATCTAATGTTTTTTCATCGCAATGGATTCAAAATGCCTCTTTTCTACGGTTAGATAATGCCACTTTAGGGTACAATGTAAATCTTAATTCAGCTATATTCTCAAAGCTTTATCTGTACATTACTGGGCAAAATCTATTTGTGTTGACCAAATATATTGGCTACGATCCTGAGGTGAACGATGGTATAGATTATATGAACTACCCTAATCCCAGAAATTTTGTATTGGGTTTGAGTGTTGAGTTTTAATTTTATGTGTTTAGCAATAACAATAAACGGAAATAACAATGAAAAAATATAAAGCTTTTATTTTAGTGTTCCTCTTAAGCATATTTTATGGATGCACTGACCTGACTGAGGTAGTTTATGACAGAATAAATGCCGAAGACTACTATAAAACTGAGGAAGAAGTACTATCAGGGCTGACTAATGTCTATTATAAATTAATGCTTGCAGAAAACTGGTGGTGGCCCTGGCAACTTCAGGAATGTACAACTGATCATGGGATGACTCCGACAAGAGGCAATGGTGCCTGGTATGATGGTGGAGTTTTCTTTGATCTTCATTTGCATACGTGGGATGCTTCTCATGGCAGAACAACTCTTACATATAGATATTTATATGGTGCAATTGCTTCTGCTAATTCCTTTCTTGACATACTGGAAAGAGTTACGATGGATAATAAAGATGTTATAGTTGCTGAAGTAAGGGCAGTACGGGCGTGGGAGTATTTGTATCTTTGTGATTATTTTGGCAATGTACCACTTGTCACTTTAGCAAAACTAGATCCCAATAACCTGCCAACTAATTCATCTCGTAAAGAAGTATTTGAGTTTGTTGAAAGTGAATTGCTGAATGCTGTTGAATTACTTCCTTCCTTATCTGGCATGAGTGCGAGTAGCAAAAAATCTTATTATCCTCGTATTTCAAAAGAAACGGCTCAGGCTATGTTGGTCAGATTGTATCTTAATGCAGAAGTATTTTCAGGTACTGCACGCTGGCAAGATTGTATTGATGTTTGTAATGAAATTATCGCTTCCGGAGTTTATTCTCTGACTCCAAGTATAAGAGATAGTTTTGTACCTCTAAACCAGGATTCTCCTGAAATTATTTTTGCAATCTCTCAAGATAATGTAAATCGAGGTGCACGTGGGGGAGGTGATTCTAATCGTGGAGGCAACTGGATTAATCAGCTGAATATGAGACTACCATTAAAAGATAAATTTAATATTACTTTTAATGGTTGGGGGGGGCCTAGTGTCTGTATAGAACATTATAATATTTATGATGATGATGATTACAGGAAATCGCTTATTTTAAATGGCCTTCAGGAATCTCCTAATGGTGATTCTTTAATGACAATAATTCCGATAGTCAACGTTTATAATGCAGCAGATCACGAAGGCCTTGTTAATGTAAAGTACCTGCCTGACCCGGAATCTGTAATACAAGGAGGCAGAGGTTATGGAAGAAATGACATTGTATTATTGCGTTATGCGGAAGTTCTAATGTCAAAAGCAGAAGCATTATACCGTCTAGGTTCAACTGGTGAAGCAACAGATCTGATAAATGAAGTGAGAGCCCGGAACTTTGAAACCCCTGAACCTTATGTAAATATGACACTTGATGATCTTTTACAGGAGTGGTCAAGAGAGTTTCTCTGGGAGTGCAGATATAGGACAGATCTGGTCAGATTCGGCAGGTTTACTACAGAAAGAACCCAGTGGAAGAATTATGATAGTGAATCGTACAGGAATATTTTCCCTATTCCTATAACAGAAATCCAGGCAAATCCAAATTTAGTCCAAAATCCTGGCTATTGATTTCTCGATGAATCATATAATGTATAGGGGCAGATTGATAGGTCACTGCCCCTGTACTTTATTGATTATTATTAATTTAAATACAGGATTATACAAATTTTTATAAAATAACAGTTATGAATCGTCGAAAATTTATTAATAGAACAGGGTTAGCCGGCATGGCTTTTCTAACCAGGATCCCTTATAATCAAAAATCTATTTTGAACCAGGAAGATCCCAATTTAATGACTTTCTTCCCGGTTGATAATAGAAAAGCACTTATAAATCCGAGTATGGGATGGACAATGCACTTTTATTCAAACAATGTGCGAAATTATGGATCACAACTCGAACCTTCAGATACGCTTGAAGATTTTCCGGGATTATCAACTGTTTATCTAAGAATACCCTGGTCATTTATAGAATTTGAAGAAAATAAGTTTAACTGGGAAGTATTGGATACTCCTGCGCAAAGGTTTATCGATAAGGGCAAGAGGGTTGCATTCAGGATCTCCGCTCAAGAAAGCGGAATTCGCTTCGCGACGCCTGAGTGGGTAGTAAAATCAGGAGCAAAAGGATATTACTGGGGTAAAAATAATTCTCTGTGGGAACCTGATTATAACGACCCGATTTTTCTAAAGAAAGTCGATAATTTTATTTCCGCCATGGCAGCGCGTTATGACGGTAATCCTAATGTTGAATTTGTTGACATAGGCCATTATGGATTATGGGGTGAAGGGCATACAGCGCATTCAACCAAAATAGTTTAAACATTTCAAACATACCCTGCTCTGTATCAGTGATGACTTTATCGGACATGATGCACCTGGAGATAACTTCCCTATAAGCAATTACGCTTTATCGAAAGGAGTAACTCTCAGAGATGATAGTATACTGGTGCAGAACTTTGGATTACCAATGCCTTCCTGGGAACAAACTGCTCAGCCAATGCCATGGTATCACGCAGAACTGGCATCAATGTTTTGGCCCATATTACCTGTGATTTTGGAACATGCACATTATGGATATGCAGTTAGAGAAAAGGCGTGGGATAAAGAAATGTTTTATAAATCAATAGAGGAATATCATGCCAGCTACATGTCAATTCACTGGTGGCCAAGAGAATTCCTGGATGCTAACAGAGATGTTATTGACAGGATGAACCTCAGAATGGGTTATAGAATACAGCTAAGTTCAATTAGCTGGCCAAAGCAAGTCCGACTCGGACAACCATTTCAAATTTCAGCAGATTGGGTGAATGCAGGTGTTGCACCATGCTATCCTGGAGGATTCCCCTGTTTAACAATAAAAGACTCAAAAGGAGGAATTGTCTCTGTCCTGGTTGATGAGAGCTTTGATGTCAAATATCTTCAAGTTGCTGAACCAGGAAAAGCTCCCTCCGGTAAGCAAAATCCCATTTTCACAGTAGCGCCAGCTTTTAAAGATCCTAACAGAGAATCGTTTAGAAACGCATTGGCGGGAGATTACGAATTGTATATCTCAGTTGGCAAAAGAGATGGCACTCCGGTTTTGGAATTACCATATGAAGGAAATGACGGACATAGACGCTATAAGCTGGGTGAAATTAAAATAGTCGAAAGATAAACTACG
>Ga0307379_10000681_pt1 | contig 55987 bp, 90 predicted proteins | sample UN2MG_FD_202237 | JGI IMG/M metagenome (GOLD analysis project Ga0307379, IMG submission 202237) | Soil microbial communities from Risofladan, Vaasa, Finland - UN-2 | ecosystem: Environmental > Terrestrial > Soil > Coastal area > Acid sulfate soil | place: Finland: Risofladan, Vaasa | collected... | reverse complement strand
TGGAGCAAAGACACAGGCACTCCACATCAATGACACTTACATGAATCCGGCCAACCCAAGCAATTATGACTTGGGAACCGCACTTGCAAAATTCAAAGATTTGTACCTATCTGGAAATATTTATGTCGATGGCACTGTGGATGGTGTTAACATTGCTGCACACGACCATGATGGAACAGCAACGGGCGCCCCCAAAATTGAAGGCACAAACATAAAATCCACTGGAGAAACTGGTGCTATCAAATTCCTAAGAGAGGACGGAGATGGCACATGTAGTTGGCAATCCCCAGATGGTTATCACATATTTGAAAAATCGTTACCAGAATCTACAAATGCTACTTTGGTTTTCTCCAATAAGATAACGAAAGCGTTTGTAACCCCAAGAGCCACTAATTACAAGGTTGGATTCTCTACAGAGGTATCACATAGCGATTCAGGAAAAGGAACCAGAGTTAGATTGGGTATCGGAACCTTTGCAATCATAGCAGTTGACCAGGGAACTAAGAAATTCACTATAGTTGGAGATTATACTGCTTTATTCATAGCTGGACGGCTTATACAGATAGAAAGTTCTACAGGAAACGATGGAACTTATCATGTAGTAAGCTCTGCACTGAATGCCACAAACACAGAAATTACAGTGACAGAAGCGATACCGTCAGCAGTTGCCGATGGAAATATCTATGCCTGTATATCAATAATTGTGGAAACAATCGATAAAATTGAAAACGACATCGATTATCAAGGGGTATCGGGATTCGGCTTCGTAAATCTTCCAACAGCCATGTCTAAGAACATATACCTATGCTTCTGTTCTGATACAAACACGAAGACGGCCTACATTAGAGGGGCCTTTGTAGAGATGAAAGAGGTGATTTAAATTCCAGAGAATACTTTTGAATATTTCTGCTATAGTTGTGGTAAGTTTTACAGAGTTACAGCGTCTACAATACCAGTCGTATGCGTTGGTTGTGGTAGTTCTGATATACAGACACAATATCGCAAAAGCAATCTTATTGCTACAACTGACCCAACTGTAGATGATGACAACACAGAAAGTTATTGTGTGGATTCTCCCTGGATTAACATCACTACAGACAATATATGGAAATGTACAGATGCAACAACAGGGGCAGCGGTCTGGAAGAAACTAAATGGTCTTCCAGTTTATCGTCAAGATTCAGAGCCAACATTATCTGCAAATGATGAACAAGCTATTTGGTATGATACAAGCGTCAACGACCAAGCATGGCTTATATTCAGAGTCGCTGAAGGCGACCAACGGAAGATGGAAATGACTTAAAAAATATAGGAGATGAATTTAAATGACTGGACATACAAAGAAGCATAATATAGATGCGACGGCAGACCATAATGGTGTCACGTCGGCGACAGAGAATGGATTGGTGGTTTTCGATAGCAATGGTTTGCCAAAGAATCCATCTACAGATATTGTTGTAGGGCAGAAGTTAACGAGCGTAACTACTCCCGGAGCAGATGGCGATGCTGCCAATAAAGGTTATGTTGACAGCGTTGCCGAGGGTCTAGACCCCAAAGTGTCTTCCAGAGCGGCGAGTACGGAAAACCTCACTCTTTCTGGAGAACAGACCATCGATGGCGTTGCTATCGTTGCGGGCGACGTCGTTCTTGCGAAGGACCAGACAACTGTTCTACAGAATGGTATTTATGTGGCTTCGGCGGGTGCATGGTCGCGGCAAGACGGCTTGGCAACGGGCTCCAGTGCAGCGGGTGCAAATACTTATATAACCGAGGGCACAATCAACAGTGGCCGAGGATACATTTGCATAGCAAACAAAGGTTCTGATGTTGTAGGTACTGATGATTTGGTTTTCACACAACACTCAGGCATGGGCCAAATCACTGCCGGAACGGGCTTGACAAAGACTGGTGACACCATAAATGCCATTGGTGGCGATGGTATAACTGCCAATGCAGATGACCTTGCAATCGACCTCCACGACACCAATCCTGGCCTTGAGATAGACACCGCACAACTTCGTGTCAAGACTGATGGAGCGCACGGCATTGTTTTAGGTGCTTCTGGTGTTGAAGCGGAACTGAAGGCAAATTATGGATTGAGTGTAAGTGCCGATGGAATCGCGGTTGACCTCGTTGCGGCAGGTGTTGGAACGGGTGGCCTTGAGTTTTCAGGTGGCGACATTCAGGTGAAGACCGATGGCAGCCACGGCATAATCCTCACTGCTACTGGTGTAGAAGTTGAAATCGAAGCCAGTAAGGGATTGGAAGTTGGAGCGTCTGGAATCGCAATAGACCCAGATGCAACAACCGGAGCGACTGTTGCGCCAATAACACTGAATGCGAATGGAGCGGGTGTGACAGTTGACAACTCCACAATAGGGCATACCGCAGGTTCGCTCCATGTCAATTCGGGTGGAATCATTCTGCAACCAGTTATCGACACTCTCACTGGAGCAAGTCCGGTAAGAGCCGATGTGTCCGGATGGTCCAATGGTGATAGTGGTGTAGGGATTGGAACGGATGGTTCTGTTTGGTTTATACACAGAGACGAAGCGGCTCTTGTCTACGCGGTAGAGATGAGTGAGGTTGGTTCGTAAATAAAGGATGTGAGATAAATGGCAGCCCACACAACAGCGCATAATGGCACACACCAAAACGGTGGAGCAGATGAAATCAGCGTGACTGATTTATCAGGGCTACTTGCGGATTCACAGACCCCACTTGCTCACAAGACTTCTCATCAGTTCGAAGGGACGGATGAACTTTCAATCGCGGGGTTGAGCGGTGAATCCGCAACTGCTCAACCCCCAAAGGCTCATGCTAGCAATCACACTGATGGCACAGACGACATTCAATCTTCTGGAGAGGAAGCGAAAGGTATAATTGAGTTAGCGACTCAAGTGGAAACCGATGCGGGTACAGACGACACACGGGCTGTAACGCCGAAGAAACTCAAAGATTGGGACACGAACGCTAAACACCGCAACATGAGTTATCGTGTATCTCCAACTGCCAATGGTGTCATCTATATGTTGGGGTGGAACATTGTCACAGATGAGGCATACGCCCTATCAAACGCCGCACCTTTAACTATCAGTGAGCCAGCGTACCACAGTCACATTATAATAGATGCGTCCAGTGTTGTCGGTGCTCCTTTCGATTTAACGATAACTGGCAGAAGCATATCCGAGACAGACACTACAGAAACGCCCGGAGATACAGAGACAATCAGCATAACGGGAGATGGGTATTATCAATCCACTAAGTCTTGGATAGATGCCGTTGTATTGTCTGTACCCGCAGGTAAAACATTGACAGTGGATGTTTACAGAAATACATACTGGGATAATGGAAATGTGGATTTTACACTGACTGGTTCGAGAGTAGAATGGATACCGGACACTGCGACTTGGGAGTTGAATGTGGATATATTAAAGGTGGAATCCGATGGTTCATTGACAACGGTTGACACTTTCACGTTTGCTAATACTGACGGTGTTCCGAGGGCCGCAAGTACAAAACCTGGAAAGTACAAGCGTCTGGACTACGCTACAAGTGTGTTGGGTTCTTCTGAAGAGGGTGTGATTATATATGTTGACCAGACTGGGTTGCAAGACTTTTTAATCGAGGTGAAGTTCGATGAAGAATAATGATGTTGGGGGTGGGGAGTCTAATGCCAGAAGTGCTTGAGATGATTTATAATGAGTTGACCAATCTTCGAGACGGACAGGGAAAGATTTACGCATCGCTCAACAATACAAACGTTGTTGCACACGAGGCGAACCAGAGAAGTAAGACGAATCGGTGGTTGATAGGGATTATTATCACAGGGGTTATTGCCATATTAACGGCATCACTCCCAGTTATAGTATCGGCATTAGGAGGTTGAGAAATATGATATGGAAACTATTTGGAATAGTGGAGAAGGACAAGATTGACATGAAGTTCGATTGGGACAATGATGGTGTTGCAGACACTACGCTTGTTGTTGAAGGCAGGAAGCGGCTGTTGGTAGTGCTTGGAGCATTCTACACGCTTGGGCTTCTCAGTGGATACGGAATCCTTCATATACTGTAAAGGTGATAGTAATGGCATTTGTACTGGACGTTTCAAATGATTTGGTTGACCGTTGTTGGATTCTTAGTACTGGAACTGGGTATGCGACAATAACGGGAGCATTAGCGGTGGCGGTAGCTGGAGACACAATCCTTCTATCAGAAGGTTACTGGAATGAGAGTGTCACGCTTACTCAGAATGAATTGACACTTGTTGGTGCGGGAATTGGGAAGAGTGTTATTGATGGAAATGTTTCCTTTGGAGAGTATAGTCTTTGTCAAATGCGAAATTTTAGTGTGTATAATGGAACTCTGGGTGTAAATTCAGATGATGCAATTGTTGATTTGGTAGAAGTACACGGCAATGGTAATAATGGCTTTTCTATTAGTCACAAGACCGGTCTGGACTCTACAAACATTCTTTTGAGAAATATAGTTGCTAAGGATTGTACTTCTGGAATACAGTTTACAGCTACTACTTACAATATAAACGATGTGACTATTGACGGATATACCGCTTTCCAATGTGGTGAGGGCATAGCATCTAATTTCTCTGGTGGTTCTAATATAAACATTCTTATGAGGAATATTTTGATTCAAGACTGTTTTAACAATAGTGGGGTTCGCATAACGACGGGGCGTTGGGAAATATATAACTCGATTATAAAAGATTGTGTCAATGGTGTGGAGGTTGATGCAGTTGCCAATGTCGATTTGACGATTCTGGATTCAATCTTAACTGGTTCTGCCACAAATCTCAAACTCGATGAGAATGCGTTTACACTTACCCACCACATAAGAAACAATAAAATACACGATGGCTCGTCATACGATGTGGATTCTGTATCTGGGACTTCAGCAGATGTAGAGTACAATTGGTGGGGTACTGCTTCTCCAGCAGCAGGACAGTTTAATGGTACTGTAGATTACACCCCGTATCTAACAATGCCTTCAACATCAATCTACAACTCGGAATTGCTTCAGAGTGGAGTTTCTGCGGCTTCCGTGTGGGGCTATGCTCAAAGAAGGCTCACGGATGAAGTTCTGGACAGTGGTAATCTTGCTAAGCAGACCGATGTTTCTGGACTAAACAATCTCACAATAGCAGATGTTACTTCAGGGTGTGATACTTCAGTAGCCAAGGTCGCAACGAATACCACAAACAAACTTACAGACGCACGGGCTTTAGCGTTGGACAGCATCGCAACTGTTCTTACAGACACTAACGAAATACAGGGGAAATTGCCAACAAACTATTTGATGGGGTCTTCCGATGTAAATGACCATGACACAGACATAGATTCCATATTGGTAGATACCGGCACAACTATACCCACCACACTTTCATCGATTGAAGGAAAAGTGGACACCGTAGATACTGTTGTTGATACAATCCTTGTGGACACCAATGAGATGCAGGGGAAACTCCCTACGAATTACATAATGGGTTCGTCTGACCAGACAGACAAAGACGATGACATAGACGCAATCCTTGTAGACACTGGAACTACTCTACCTGCAACACTCACTACTATGGAAGGGAAGATTGACATTGTTGATACGGTTGTGGATTCTGTGTTAGTGGATACTGGTACAACTATTCCGGCCCAACTCGTAACAATGGAAAGCGATATTCGTGGTTCCGACAGTGACGATTTGAAGACAATATCCGACCAGATAGATACCATTTCGTCTGAAGCACGGGCGTACATATCCGTACCGGAACCAATCATAATCCCATACGGTCAAACGACATTGGATGGGGCTATACTGGCAGCGGCAACCACACTCACTGTGGATGATGATAGTGTATTCGAGGACGATGGCTACATAACCGTAGACAGCGGTGGTGACATCGAGTACATGCACTACTCCGGCAAGTCCAGCAACGTTCTCACAATCGACGCCAAGGCTCTTTTCGGTTCTTCTGATGTAGGACACGCCGATGCCGTGGCAGTTAAGCAGATGATACCCCACAGAACCAAACTCACTATACACGATGCGGGAGTACCCAAAGCACCGGACTCAGCACCAAACATAGCCATAGATGATATGGAAGGCAATGCGATATTGGCCGCAACCGCTATGACGCAAGAAGGGGTCGCTGTTGGCATCTATTACTACGACATGCTGATAACAGCCGGAACAACTCCCGACGTGAGAGAGTTGCAATACACGGTCATTGTGGACACAAACACCAACGAGTACAGAAAGATAGTGGGACTTATAAACAAGCCATCCACAACTGGTGAAGTGTTCAACAGTAACCTGTCCAGTTTGAGATACTGCAATCAGGATGGGTATCTGAATGGAAGTGGAACCTTTGTGGCCTGGACCGACGACGAAGTAGGATACCTGCGTGACAGTAGTGGCAATAGGATATTGAATGGGGAAGTTCGGTGGTTCCTGAAGGTTGACGAAGTTACAGAGTATGCAGTTAACCCCCCCGGATTCACCCGCACAGATGTCAATGGAAACTGGAATCTGATGATGCCCACAGGAACATTCACGGTCCAGTTCTGGAGCACGGGGACGGAAACGGTTAGCGTGGAGAGAACGGTGGCGTAAATGGGGGAAGTAGATGTATCACAGTTGGTAGAATACCCCTACATCGGTGTCGATGAGATAATCGATATGCTTGGGGGGCTCACGGTCCTATCATCTTACTATGGTAGTGCCGCATCCGCAAGGAGTGCAATCGGGAACATCTACACCCGTGCTTATAACCAAGTCCGATTCAGAACCAATAGAGATTTCGACAGTGATGATACATCTATAGCGGAGAGGGAGAAGAGTGCGGTGGCGATGGTGGTATACAACTTTGTTGCCCATCACTTCTACCGCCGACTCACCGTACTCCGCACATCACAGGATGAAACGTTTGCAACTCTTGCCAGACAAGCCAGAAAGGACTACGAAGAAGGCTTATCCTTCATCACGGCATTACCAGACCCATCCAGCATAGTCACTTACAAGAGTGCAAAGTCGAGTAGATTCAGGAAGGAATACATCGAGGCTGAATAATGACTGGGATAACCAAACCTACCGCAGACACCGAGACGGAATCATACACAGCGATAGAGCCAGTGGACTGGTTGAAAATCTACCTTAACATATTCAAAGATGACGAAGATTATGGGTTTGATAACCGATGGAACCCAGAAGCGAATGTGATAAAGGATTATAGCGTCATCATGTCCGAACCAGAACTAGCCAACCAACATCCCTTTCTGTGGGTGACATACGACGAAGTGAAATGGAATGGGGTTGGGAAGAATACACCCATCGCCTTCCTTCGCAACTTCACCGCAAGCGTACAGATATTTGTGGGCGCACTGGCTAATACATTTATACAATATGATGGATACACCTGGAGCGTTCCATGCACAGGTACACCCGACCCAGATAAGAACCTACTCGAACTCATGGTGAACTATGTGGGCATGAAGATAAAGGACAACTTCAAGATTACAGGAACGGGTTACACTATCCAGCACTCCGGTTTCAACGGTAGAGAACTATACATCGACGGTCTTATGGGAATACGGGAGGCACGGGCAGTAAGACTTGGGATTCAATTGGAGGTGCAGTTGGATGGGTAGTGTTGTACTAGATGTCAAGATGCACAACTTCGCGCGTGTGCAAGGTAAGGTTTACAGATTCCCCAAGGCTATAGACGAAGTTATAAGGGAGAGTCTTGGGCAGTATTACACAGACGATTTCATGCCGTGGCTTCGGCGCGGTGTAAAGGGTATGGCTATTAGGGGGGTTCCAAGAAAGAATGCCGAACCATATGCCACAATCAAATCGAACTCATATGGTATTGGGCATTCGTTTGGCAAGGTAAGAAGAAGCAGACACGATGAAGGTGGGCATATCATCCGTGGTATAGAAGAAGTGGAAGCCAAGATTAAAACAACTGGTGACAACAAAACCACACTCACCGCAGACTTCTCCGAAGTTCCAAGTGGAGAATTCCCATACTTCGAAATAATAAACGAAGGGTGGGGCAACTTACATAAGAAGTATCCAATCGTGGAAGGGGTCCGTCAAATGACTCAGAAGCGATTGGTTAGAAGAATGGAAAAGAATTTGTCCCGTGCGTGGGACAGGAGTTAGATAAAAATGTCAGACAGCAATATGACCTCACAGAACGTGATAGGAATAAGGTCGGCAGAAGACCCCGACGACTTCAACGGATGGGGTGGAACGGGTTGGTATCCTCCACCTTTGGGTACTGCTTTGGACGGTACAACCACTGTCACTTTAGACAACAGTGGGACACCTGCAAGCAACACACCCGGTCAACCCATCTACGAAGTCATAGAGCATGAGACAAATCTTCAAATCACTGCCGATGACGACCAAAAGGAAATGAGCCCACTAAGTTCAAGGAACATCTACCGTGACCCGGGTAAGAAGAAACTGGACCTCACGATGGAACTCTTTGAAGAAAAGGGAACCGATAGGTGGGGTGGTGCAAGGCGGTTTCACCCATCAAACAAGGAGTATAGGGAAGATTGGTACGCATATCCCCGATATGAAATCATCTCGATATCGGAACCAGAAGACAGTTCGGGCAATCCTATACTGGTAGAAGAGAACTTCGACAAAACTACTGTGGTATCTGCCAAGAAAGTGATATGGTTGGGGGATGTCACATTCAGTGGGAAGACGCTCGGATATGACACGGGAGACAAGGTTAAGTCTTCACTTACTGGAAATGCCAAACTGAAGAGAGTCTTCAACGAATACACCTTCGAGGGTTCGTTGCTTACAGCGGCAACATTCTCTGGAGTAACAACCGATTCTCTGGACAACGACATTGTGATACCAACCAGACTCAAATTCACCATAACAGACTATGTTGCTGGAGCGAGTTTGACCATCACCGGAAAGAACATTCGCAACGAAACCATCACTGAAGTTATAGGAGTCACTGCCAATGGAACTGTTTACAGTGACCATGTGTTTGCAATCGTGAATGCTCTGGGAATCGTGTCGGATGTCTTGGCAAACTTCAAGGCGGCAATCAGCGCAGACGAACTTTACTAAGGTGATGCTGTGTCTGTTGAAGGAATCCCCGCTAAGATAACGATACAGAAGGAGTGGGTCTTTACAGGGAGGGTGGTTGATATAACCCCCTCCCACCATTTAATAGAGAAAGAAGATGGTACAGTCATTGAAGTGAGTAACGCAAGGGTTCTATCCGTAGAGCCTAAACATACAACCGTTGTACGGTCACGGGTGAACGTGCGTTAACTCACTTCTGACACAAGATATAGGATGTGATGTGAAATGAAAGATGAGATAGTATATGCAGATGAGGCATGGTTGAAATCTGGATTCGAAGCCAAAGAAAAAGACGTGAATATCCAGACAGACGATGGGAAGATATGGTTCCGTATAAGAACTGTGTCCGGGCTTACTTATGAAGACATACAATATCGTAACACTAAAATAGACATGAGTGGAAACGATGATGGTTCGTCTTTGAAGGAAAGCATGATGGCTACAGACGATGAGTTTCTCATGCACTCGATAGTGAAACCCACTTTGGACAGAGGGAAGTTGAGGATGTTGAAATCGCATCCGGCAGGTGTTTACACTACATTGCTCACCGAAGCTAAGCGATACTCCGGACTACTTCCAGCACAGGCAACGGAATCAAAAAAGTTGGAAAGTCCAGAATCGCAGTAAACATGGGATATGGGTGGCATCTCCTTTGGAAGTGGTTTGGAATATCACGGGATAAGGATTTGTCACCCACACGGTTCTGGACAATGGTAGGAACTGCGGAGTATTTACAGGAACAGGAGAACGCTGCGTATGAAGGGGCCACGGATGGGCAAACTTCAACGAATACCCCCCCTGTTTCGAGTAAGAATACGGTTTCGGTGAGAAGTAAATGTCAGTTGAAAAAACACAGATAGATATTGTTGCCAAAGTTCTCGGTGTGGCGCAATTAACCCGCTTGAGAAGCGAACTCAATTACGTTGCGGGTTCTCAGCAATCTCTTATGGCATTGAACAAAATCGTAATGCAACAGAGGACTCTTGAAATCCAACAGCTCGACAAAGTTTTAGCCACCAAAATGATACATTTGAATCTCGGAGCCAAAGAAAAGAAAGATTTGGTAGAACGTCAGCTTTACACTGAATTTTTAACATACACCATAGAGAAGCAGAACGAAGAAATAAAGTCTCAGATTCTTCTTTCGATGCAACAGGGTACACAGTTTAAAGATGCTTCGTTGTCGGCACAGGGAATGGCGTTCGCTGAAGAAATGTTGGCACAGGCAACGGAAAGAACAAATAGGAAACTGATGTTGCAGAGTCGTCAGATTCTCATGGTTACCATGTCCATTTTTGGATTCACTATGTCTCTATGGCAAATCACAAACGCACTTCAAGCAGTTGCCGGAGAGAATGAAGTTCTAAAAGAAGATTTCAAGAATATACAGGCTATGGTCATGGGAGCAACCGGACCACTCATGTTATTCAATGGGATATTGCAACTCACAACATTACAGATGACTCGGTTAGGAGCGGCTATGGCTATAGCCCTACCAATGTCGTTGGCTATCGCAACGGCATATTTAGCACTCACCGCGAACAGTAGAGAGTTGCGAGTTGTTCTGGGTGCGCTGACTGGTGTATTGGTTGCACTGACAGTTGCAAAAATCGCTCACAAGATTGCGACAATAGGAGATACCGCCGCAACTTGGGCAAACATCTATGCTAAAATAGTTGAGTTGTCACTCAGTCCGGTAGGGTGGGTGATACTTGCCGCCGGAATTGCGGGAGCGGCAATGGCATGGGCGGCTCTCCCGAAAGAAGGGGCACAAACATTGCCCGGACAAGCCAGACGGATGAAGAGAGACGGTGACATTGCCGTCCACGAAGGAGAGATTGTTGGTAGGCCGGAAGAAGTGTATGGAACACGCGGCGGCGGTGGAGCAAGACCAATCAACATCTACATTGGTGGGAAGAAGGTTGCTACTGTCACAGCAAAGGACATTGAGACTGATAAGTATATTGGGGTGAATTGAGATGGTTAGTGTAACATACGATTTAGTATCTGGATTAGCATCCATGAGACAGATATATTTAGACGAAGCGAATCCGTGGACACATTATGGAGATACCACGGTTTATAATTGTTATGCGGGATGGAGCGGAACTGGTACACGATACATCACACTACTCAATCTTAAATTGCCCGAAGCCCCTCCAAACGCATCCGACATCACGGGAGCAATTTTGTATCTGTGGGTGAATATTATCAACACCACTTCTGGAACCGTACAGATTGCTTGCTGTAGATTAAATCATGCGTTCAGAATAGGAGAAAATATATCTGCGGGTCCGACGCATCTGGGTTGGGGGGCAAACTGGTATACATATGATGGGACACACCAATGGAGAGGCACTACCGGCACTCCCGTCAGTTCTCCGGGAGGTGGGCCTAGTTTCGATTATTGGGCCGATGATGGTGATATCGGTGAAATATATTCGTATTTGGATATAACAACTAATGGTTTAAAAGGTTTCAATCTCGGAGATGCTATAGAGTCTGGTGATTTAAACTGGGGTGGTAATATGTTCATGGCAATGGTACACACAACCACAACTGACCCCGGAACCGCAGAGAATGTTCTTTTTATAAACGAACATTATTCAAGTGGTGACTATGAACCATATATCACACTAACGTATGATTATACAGACACCAATCTAACTCCAGAAAAAGAGGATAACTTTTTGACCGTAGAACCGTCTGAACACAACCCGTATCACATGAAGTTTTCTTGGCCTTCTGTAAAGGACTTCGAATTGCGCAATGATTCTTCTGGAGCGTATTTGCTTGTTGCTTCCAAAACACCCATACAGGATTATACAACCGGAGCTCTCATTTCACGTTCCACGGCCAATAGTTACACTACCACTACAAAAGAATCTGGAACAACCACATCTTATCTCTTAAACAACTTGGTAGATACTGCCGCGACATTTGAAACTAATGGTATTGCCGTTGGTGATTATGTACACAATACAACTGATGACACGTGGGCACAAGTTACTGGTGTGTTTTCAGAAACGAGACTCACACTTGATTCGGATATAATGGCTTCTGGTGAAAGTTACACCGTTGAGTGGGGAGATGGTACTACGTATTACTTCCGCATGATGATATGTGACGGTTCCAATTATATGAGTGGGTCTTCCTTGGGGCAGATGGCCGATTTGACAGTCGTTGGTACTCCTCAGTGGAGCAACGAAGTTGTAATGGAAAAGCCAGAAATATCTACATTCGTAGAGTCTGGTGCGGATTACAGTTGGAATGTCTGGGAAGAACACACTGTCAACGTTACTGCTACAGCACCATCACTTTCAGGTGTGGAAAACACGGCTTACCAATACGACTGGTATGGTAATGAAACCGAGACTGGCTGGAAAACCCTACAAACTCCTGCTAATAGTGACAGTGTAGATTATGCTTATACAAAGTATGGAGCAGGCACTGTTACTCCCAAGGTCCGGATAAAGAACAATCTGGGATATTGGTCTTCACAGCAATCTCTTGGTTCTGCAATAACACTCACTGCTGTAGATGCTGTAGCGGTGTGCAAGGCTTCTCCGATGGTAGTTGATAGTGGTGATGTGTTACGTCTACGTGCTGATGATAGCGACGATAGGAACGGGGATGGCTCAATCACGAAGTACGAGTTCCAAGTACAGAGGACTTCGGACAGCTATTACTGGAACGGTAGCACCGGGTGGCAAGTCGGCTCTTACTGGAAAGATGTGACAACCACCCCCTATGTAGACGTACCCGCAGCCGCTATAAACCACACATCTGCTGAAACCTACACTTGCAAATCCCGCGTTACTGGACTAAGCACCAGTGCCGTGACAAGTTCCGGGGTTGCAGTTACAGGTAGAACGGAAACGGCTGTTACAATCACATCCACACTCTCTGGAGACACCGAGATTACAGCACACAACTCAAACGGTAGTGTGCTTACTACCGATGCCACTCCGATAGACGGAACGCCATCTACTGCTGTAAGAATAGAAGAAGGATTGGGAATGCTAAAGGGTTCTCTTGAAGGAGTGTGTCATAGGGCATCCAATTTCCACGCTGACATGGCCCAAATATGGACATGGAAAGACAACAAAACCCTCCTACGGTATTATTATGAGTCTGTTGACGATACCCCAGGCTCATATTATATAGACTTCAAGATAGATGATGTTGAAGAACGAAAACGGGATATATATTGGTACGAGTGGCAACTTAAGATAAGCATCTTGAACAAGGTGTGAGTTTATGGCACGGAACTACTCCCTGAAGGTGGAAGTGACCCAGAACGGGAATGGGTTCGACAATCCAATCACAGGGAACGTACAGAAACGTGGAAACGCCCCGTCTACCGCCAACCTAACCTTCCCCAATCTCAACGGCAAGTTCAAAGACTACTTCGCATCCAATGATGTCATTAGGGTCTATGTGGGGTTGGACGCGATAGAACCAGAACCCATTATAACAGGATTCCCAGTGGATGATACTGGAAGGTCCATGTTCTCAATACGGCTTTCCGACATGCTAACCAGACTCAATCACTCTCAAGCGAAGATAGACGACTTTAATAATTATGATGGGGTTGAGGCTGCCAGAGCGATGCAGGCCTTGGTGGATGATGTTGACATGAGCATGTATTCTTCATCCATAGACACTTCTGGTATATGCGGAACCAATCCCCGCGTTATACTCGCAGAAGACTTCAGGCACAAGGATTACAGTACGGTATGGAAGATATTGCAGGACATCAACAGTAGGTGTTGGGATACTACCGAGTTCCCCAAGACACCACTCTCCTATGCTTTCTGGATGTCGGACACTAAGATGAACTTCCGCAAGAAGCAGAGAGCGGACGAAGCTTCAGCGGTGTACTCCTTTGATACAATAGACGATATCCTGACTTCAAAACCAACACGCTCCCTTGTACCAGTGATTAACAAGTGTACTGTGATTGGTGCAACTTACAAAGACCCCGCCACAGGTATTCAAAAGAATTACGAAGGAACCTATACGCATCAGTCTTCAGTAGATGCACAGGGAGAGCACCACGCCATCATAAAAGACCAGACTCTCACTAACAACTGGGAGTGTGAGCAGAAAGCGGCAAGGTATGTTTTCAGTTCAAAAGTGAGACGGGTCACTTCTACAATAGACGTTCCAAACCTGATGAGTGGGATACCCAACATCACTGTGATAAGCGTCGATGATAGTGATTACGGCATAGAAGGGAATCATATCGTGTCAGAGTTGGACATATCCTTTGGTGGTGGGAATACTGGCTGTTCTGTAACGCTAAACAATGTTGAGCCAGTTATGACGGATTATGTTTAGGTCACACCCCGCCTTACATTATTCTACATACGACATAGCCGCATACCACTCTTTATTTTCTTCAATGTCTTTAAGCAATATATTGACATATCTCCATTCTTCTCTGTTGAGTGGCATTTAGGTCACACCTTCCATCTGTTCTTTTTGTACAGCTTTCTTCAGAATGGCTTTCTCAATTCGACATAGGATGTCATCCCAAGCGTAATCGCCCAGACAGGCCGCAGTCATGAGTTCCCGCAGTGTAAGTCCTGAAATAGCTATGAGATGTTTCTGTCCTTTGACTGTGCGGTGGTTGGCCATCATACAATTCAGTATAATGGGGTCAGTGTCAAGTGTTGCCATCATCATCACACCCTTAGATTAATCCGGCTGACTTTGCTCTTGATAGAACCATATCGTTGTTTTCGTCCCATCTCTCCAAACACTCAACACAGCAGAAGTGGAGCATGTCCAATCGCCCCCACATATTGATTGTGATTCGTGGACGCTTTACGTTGAGCAGACACACGCCACCACAGTTGTCACACTGATACTCAATTGTCTCTTCTTGTTTCCTAATCGCCACCATATCTATCTGGCCTCCATGTCCATCTTTACAAAACGCCCCTTTTCATCTCTCAGTGGATAATCTCCTTCACATTCATACTCTGCATACGTTTTTTCCATATCTATCTGGCCTCCTGTAAGTATTTGATGTAATGCCAACTCGTCGTATGGGGCCATGTGACCCGCACAAGGTCGCATTCCTGGTTGACGGCCCTCACCACTCCGACGCCGTAATCCCATCGAGTGTGTATCACTTCATCGCCTTTTTTCATCTACTCACCATCCTTCATTATAATCTCGTCACGCCACAGTTGAGTGAGTCTGTCCACACATTTCGGACACACGTACGCCTCACCCTTGCCGCAAACGCTACATTCCATCATCGTCACACCTTGCCTTATTCTCTGTAACTCAAATCCGTGTTTAATTCGGTCCCGCCCCATTCGGGATGTTTACGAATGAAACGGTTTCTGTTCCCCACTTTACCTTTGTGGCTTCGTGTTGCTTGGTGGTCGTTCTCGGTTCCATCGTAGATGGCCAAACATATCCAGCAATACCCCATGTCTATCATCTCCTTAGATTCTCCCATAGTTATTGTGCCGCTCGTTCACCCACGAAACGAAGGCATTCCATTCCCACTCATCGAAGTTCATCTCACATTCTCCTTAGACCATTCCTATAGGCCACACAGGCAAATCATCATCCTCGTTGTTCAACCGCTCAATTGTCGCGTCATAATCTCCAATCAATGGTTTACCACAACACCCATCAAGGCCAGGTATTAAGTATATATTACCACATTCTTTACATTTCCACATATCATCATCTCCTTAGATTATTCCTTCCACTGTTTAATTTTTGAAAGGATTGTTTTTTGACAGTTTTTACAAGTAACGGCTTCAATCCAATCTGTCCAATCTCTCGCTTCCACACCACATAAAGCGGATTGTCTGGTTGTTACATAATGTCTTACCATCGTCACACCATCCTTAGATAGTGCCGTCCAGAATATCGCCGCATTCCTGTTCCACAAACCCAAATATTACCGGAAGGCCAATAAATCTCTTTCTCGATTCTAAGTCATATACTTCCAAGTGTCCTGTTTCATTGGATTGTCGTATTGCGATTGTTTCGGGTTGTGATTTTCGCAAGTTTTTCAATTTTGCCAGCCATCGTTTCTCGTTTGTAGTTAAATCTCTTATTTCCATCCTTTAAGCCTCCTCAATCCTTTACTTCTCTCCAAAATGATTTCCAATACCATTTGGGAGGATTCCATTGCGGGTCTGCTTCGAGTCTCTGTGTTCTTGTCATCGTCATCATCTCCTTAGATTATTCCTTGAACTCATAAGCGCACTCAGAATATGGGCACTCTACGCCTATCGCATCGGGGCAGTATTCGCATTCCATTTCAATCACCATATCCCTATACACTCAAGAGTACTTAAAGGTTTCTATCCGTCAGTGTCAATAATGCCTAACCCATTTGTTAAACAGCTTCTTTTTAATGTCTAAATTATACACACTCCCACACTTTCTACAAAAATCAGGATACTGTCCTTGCCCACTGAACCGTTCCACACTCCAATCCAAATCCACTGGACATTCCCTACAACACTCGCACCGATTCTCTTCTATACACGCATCATCCAGTATATCGGTGGCATCCCACAGTTCTATGACATCTGGGAATGTGACCGTATCAGAATAGAGTTCGTCCCTTGTACGTGCCAGTTCTGGGACCAGTGATTTCCTTTTCTTTCCTCTCGCCATCCCCCCGAAATCCCTTATCACCTTATGACTCCTATCATCACCGTAGTTCGCACAGCTTCTATCGAATGGGAAGTTGACTGGGGGGGATTGGGTCATGTCCATTCCGTTTCCTCTTAGACCTTCTGGCACTCCCGCTAAGTCCAGCACATAGTTCCACAAATACAACCTCACTTCCTTCCACGAATAAATGGATGGGTGATGTGTGGGCTTGAAGAATATGTGACCGTGAACGGACTTGGAACCCCCACTTCCCGCGATAATCATGGGGATGTTGTTGGCTTTTGTTGCGTCTATCACTGGTTGGAACAACTTCACCAGCATGTCATAATCCTCCACATCGAGGTCGAAGGGGAGTTCGTTCAGTAGTATCTCACGATATTGGTATGGGTATTCCCAGGGGTACTCCAACGAAGAGATTCGCTTACCAGGAGTGATTCCATCTCTCCAAGTCCAAGTGAGTACGGGAGGGTGTACGGATATTGAACCTAGCAGGTTTACCCACTGCTTCTGCGCTTGTACTATACCCCGCCAATCTTGAGACTTTACTTTCATTGTTTACCACCGAGAAACATAACACTCATGACACATATACCCATTCAACGCATTTGCCAATCTCGCTGGCTTATTACACTTAATACATCTATTCACTGTTCTTCCTCCAACATCCAATCTAAATGTGAAGATTTGTGGTCGGGACAACTTCTGCCTATCTCATCATCTATCTTGTCCATATCTGGTCTTGTACCTTCGAAAGCACCAATTATCTCACCGCAATAAAAACAAGTCAATTTCCAAGTTCCTCTTAACAAATCATATCCCATCTATTCCACCGCCACCCAATCTTCACCGTTCCACTTCTTCTTATGGTACGATTCCATTATGAATGTCAGCCACAGTTGTTCCATTGACACAATGCCGTGACTCTCTTCGAAAGCAAACTTGTAAAGATACCCAACCATGTCCTGTACAGTGCTTTCAGACATGGGTGATTCGTACATCATTTCTTGGAGTTGGTCTTGGGTGGGAAGCCATACTGGTTTATCGGAAAATTGACTATGTACTTCTTTTTCATCCCATATATCCTTATGATTAACGGAATGACCTCTTAAAAGAGTTCCACCACCTTGTGTGTCAAACGTGCTGGTTATTATATATACATAATCTTTATCTTCTGAATAACAGAAATAATCTCCCAGAATGAATTTGTGTCCTTGTATCTCGGTAGCCTTCTCGCACATCTTGATGTACTTCTCTGTTGTATCCATCACTCAACACCAACCCATTTAAACGTCAACTTCAACACCGCTATCGACTCATCCAACTTGTAGAAGAAGGATAGGAGTCGGTTGAAGAAAGCCCTATCAGCAGTTTGGAAAGTGTCATCCCGTATCTCTTCGTCTGTTATCATGTTGGACAACATCCCTTCCACGTCCATCAGTTCGGCTATTCCCAACTTCTTCCCTTCTTCCACAACTTCAAACACTTCCTTGTCCTTAGCACACCTGCCATAGTATGCGTGTTTCCGCACTTCGTAGCCTCGGAATGTAGTGAATGTGTCTCCCACTGTTGGGAGTACCAGTTTGTCCCAAGACTGTCCTTTATGTGGTTCTACCGGACACGTACTGAACTTAATCTGCTTCATCTGTATCATCTCCACCATCTACCCGCAAATCACAACTACGTGGGGTTTTGTTTATAAAAGATTCAGGCACACCTTTTGGTTGTATTACTAAATCATCTTCTGGCTCTCCTACCATATCATTCACACTCCTTATTATCTACACTAATGAAACTCAACATTCTCATGTTTTTTGGCGGCCAATCTCAAGCCGTCTATGAACTTCAGAGTTTTTTCTTTCCAGTTACCGATATGACCCCCGACATATTCATCGGGGAAATCCGACAATATCGCTTCAAGTCTATCGGCTATCCCGTCGCACACATCCCATTCCAATTCGCCATCACAATCAGAATGGTTAAGAAGATAATGGAGCATGTCCGGCTTCAGTGATGACCACTTAACGGGGAGCCAATTCTCAAAATTCACATCCCAACCAAGTTTGACTCCACGCACATCTTTCCAATATGGAACTTCATAATACCCGTCCATTAACCCCAGGGGTATTTCTACCAATTCAGCAATCTTTTCTCTCCACGTGTGGAAAGAACCATATCCGCCATTCCAACATCCGTGTGTTGTATCTAATCCCATTCTATTCACCACCCTTTACCTAAGTATAAAACTGGAACTTCGCCACTAAGAAGAAATTCCCATTCCGCAATTGTTCCCGAAGAAACACATTCTCTATCTATTATGACTCCGTATTCACGTCCACACAACAATTTCCATATCAATCTCAATCTATCTTTAATATTCATAAGCTCACACCCCAATCTATCTTTGTCCCACAACACGGACAGAACTTCAGATTGTTCCGCTCCCAATTGTTTTCCCATTCCCACTCCAAATTTATTTCATCGTCATGTCCACGTGTTGGCCCACGAATTTCATCTTCGCCGCAGTTGGGACATCTGTACCAACCACAATAAACTTCGTCGTCGCTTACAAAATTCGATTTCATCTTCAATTACCTCCTATTAATCATTAATATCACTCAAGACCCACTTCAACGCATGACGAAGCATCTTGAATCTCTCGCCTTTATCGTGTATCCCAATCCCATTCATCCAAACACAATAATCACTGGGCTTAGATGAATCCAACGTTTCTATCTTCGCTCTAATCTCTTCTTCACTCTTCATATGCTCACATCCGTCATCAATCCGCAACCCGGACACCATCCTTCGTCCGGGTTAATCCATCTATAGCATCTCACGCAGTAACTCATTCTAATCACCAACTTTACATAGTAATCTCGTTTCACACACACCACAATAATTACACCCGGTATGTTTGTTCAATTCCCTGAAACTCATACGGCCCAATGCCCACAAAACACAATCGGCCCAACAATAATTGAATCTCAATAAAATCGTGTTGGCTATCCTGAACTTTACCTTTTCTCTAAAACTGTATATGCTTGTTAATTTCATGTATTCCACATCCATTCTAATCCGCAACCCGGACACCATCCTTCAGTGGGGTGAATCCGCCCGCCACACCGTACACAGTAACGCTTCATGGCAATTCCTCGCAATTGTAACGGGTGCATTCTACATCGGAACCATCACACCACCACAAGCCCAATACTCCATTCCATTTCCTATCTGGACAGGCGTCGCTTCTAGATAAAATCATCCACGCTTTCATGTATTCCACATCCATTCTAATCCACAATTCTCACATACTACTCTATCCGTACTGAAAAGCATAGTACCGCCGCAATCGGGGCACAGATGAGCATTCAATTCCCAAGGATTCATTCTAATCACCCTTCTTCACATTAAATATGGCACAACCGTAATGTTTTGAATACCAACTGCACAATCCAAGACATTCTTTGTTATTCACTGGACATATCCCCATCAAATCACCTTTCCAACACCATTTCGATTTAAAGCGCGTTTCCGTGCGTTCTCAGACACTTTCTTTTTCGCCCTTGCACCGACACCCCCCGAAGCCGTTCTCTTCGGATACCAAACGGGAACGCCCTTCTCGTTACGAATTGGGGTTCCGTTTGCATCTAACTCTCCAAGTTCTATGGGACATGCTCCCGAATCAGGCTTTGTACACTCGGACTTCCACCAACGACAGAAACACCCACTCGTATTACCAGTATCTTTCTTCATCGTTGAATCTCCATATACAATCCCAATCACCTTCTAAGTACTTAACACTTTCTATGTCCATTCTCTCACAACCTCACTTGCTATTTTATCCGCGACCTTCCGCCCCACTCTTGGCAATTCCAATATCCCAGATGTTCCCGTCTCGCTCTGTCTCTTGCAATCTAAAAGAAACTCTTCAAGATTGTGATAAGTTTCCAGTATATTATTAGACAGTTCTTCACCAACAGATGGTATCGACATTAGCATCTGGCGCACAGGAAGGCGGTCCTTCTTGCGAATAACCGGAACCTTCAACACACCAAACTCATTATCTTCCATCCGTGTTGCCATGTTCATCAGAGTGAGTGCGGTGTGGGAAGTGTCCACCGTGTGCTTTACCGACAACCCAGAATCATCCAACCAATTCATGTACCCATAAACACTCTCCCAACTCATCTGTGTCATTGTCATGTCTGGGATAATGCCTTCTACCAGAAATACAGGGATATCCCCATTGTCGATTATCTTCATCAACTGGGTTGGAATCTTGTTCTCCTTCATGGAATTGACCAAATCGCTCATACTCTTCCGCTCTACCCCAATCACAGGATTGCGAAGGTTAATTTTGTCGGGGATGAGTAGGTAGTCTGTGGTATCAGTGTCGTTCTCTTTGAGTTGTATGTCTTTGTATTTCGATTTTTTTTGAAGTGCTTCTAACTCATCTGGAACACCGCTTCTCCTTTCCGTGTGATGATATGCTATTGTTGTCATCATAACACCTGACTAAAATACCATTCTCTAAGTTCGTCTTCTTCTTCTTCTCTACTACATTTTGTACATATATATAAACCACAACTGCTTACGCACAACGATTCTACTTCATCTCTACAATACATACACTGTTTCATAGCTTCACCCAACCCTTCTTAAACGCACAGTTCAAGCAATACTTCTCCCCCTTGTACATTATCCCTTTGTCACCATCCCGCGATAACTCACGTTCACACCACGGGGTAGCACACACTTCTTTGACCAAACCAATCACTTCCTCAATCTGCTTACATCTACTATATATCGCTCACTCAAGCCATATTCCGTGTGAAACACCAACGACGACAGGCTACGAGAACTCCTGAACTTGGAAGCCGTCCATGCGTCCTTTGCCGCCAACGTATTGAACGATTCCACTATGCACCCAGGAAACTCCCACACATTTTGAGTGTGGATGTGTCCGGTGAACCAGTATCGGTGTTCGGTGTCTCCCCACAGCTTCGGCCTATCAGTTGCCATTATCGGACCCAGTGCTTGCGGCTTCACGGAATCACCATGTGTTTGCCCGAAAGCGCACTTGCCGAACTGGTTGTAATGGAACTTGGCTGGACTCTTATCAACGGCCACTCTCCTGTTGTTGTTGAAATAAGCGTCGAGTGCTATGGAGAGCATGACCGATGTTTGGTCATCGTGGTTGCCGATGCTATTGATGACATTGACCGCTTTGTGTTGACCCAGTGCCAATTCTATCACGGTGCACATCATCTTGAACCCGACCATCAACACCTTCGACCATCTGGTATCTACATCCAACAGATTCCCAGAACGACTTGTCTGGTTATTCATATTGTCAGTGTGGAAGAAATCTCCAAGATTGCGTATGATACACGTTTCTGTGGGGGGTGTTGCATCTACTAAGCGCGTCACCGCCCCAATTAGGAACTCTTCGGCAATCTTCAAATCATAATCATCGCCCGTTTCTTCTGCCCACGCGAACATCCCAGTGTGAATGTCCGGTATCATGTAGTTGGCTATGTAATCGGAGTTATCAACTTTAGGGCACTTTATTCTGGGAGACTTGCCCTTTAGTTCTTCGGCTGCATCCCTTATCATATCCAAGATTAGTTGAGTTTGCTTCTCCTTTTCCCGTTCCGTCTTCACCCACTGCGCCTTAATCTCCCCGTCCGCATTGTAAAGTGTGCTTACTCCTTTGTTGATGTAGCCTTCTGGAGTTGTTTTTGTCATGTCGTGTTCCGGACTAAAACCGTGTGTGATTGCGGTCTTCCTTGCCAATTTGATAGCGGTCTGTACACTTTTCTGGTGCACCCCAAGTTCCCTTGCCGCACCCCTGATAGAACCCGCTTTCATTACAGCGTCTATGTATTCACACTGTTTCGGAGTTGCCCATTCCTTCCACTCATCATACACAACTGTATTGTTCAAGTCATCACCATCTCAACCATTTAGTCTGGTATTTTCCATTTGCGTATTGTTTTGCGTATCATTTTGAGTTGCTGTATTAATTGTTTCTTCCCAGTTTTACCGTTCCGTTTCAAGAATTTCTCTATGGTATGTATGTTCCACGACACATCCAAATCGCCAATAGCCACGTGTGGAAAATCGCAATCTTTTATCACTTCAATCATTATCAGTTCATCTGTGTCCATATCATCACTCCCCATCCGAACTATAATACGGGCGAGAATTCACCAATCCCATGCACCATTTGAGTGTGTGTATCCGTGCCTCGTCCACATCCGACAACACATTGTTCTCTCCATAACGCATAATTTCACTTAAATATGATAAATGAGATTCTTTTTGTTTGAAACCGTTTACCATTAACCACGTTGCGTTGCAGTGTTCACATAATCCATCTTCGTCGGTGGGGCGTTTATCCGTACAACACACACATTCTCTAATAATTTTCTTATCCTTCATACCATCACATCTCCCTGCGTTCTATCACTTCTACTTCCCCACCCTGTCTCATGTAGTGTTCTTCCAAGTCCACAAAGGACTTCCCACACCCGCACTGGTCAAATTCGTGGCGGTGCTTACTATTGCTTTCTAATACATCTCCACAGTGATTGCATCTCCATTTCAGTATCATAGTGTCACCATTTACCTTAATTTGTTCTTCTATCTCCGCTTGAAATATGCCCACAATCTTTCTGCATCCCACCATTCATCAGACCAAATTATTATTCCCATGTCACACCCTACCTTATTTCCCGACTTCCCTAATAGGTGGTGGTGCTGACATAAAAAGAAGTCCAGCAGTACCGTCACTCAATCTCTGCACCCATTCTTCTTTAGTTGCGGTTTCCTTTCCAAACATTGATGCGTTGTTTTCTTCCAGCCACATACACAACTCTTCTAATGTCTTAAAGACGGGGGATTTCGGGCTACCTTCTGACGTAGTTTCCCACATTTGATAACCATCGCCTTTTGGAGGTTCTGTTGGCATCCAATCTTCGCATAACTTATTAAACGAATCGTCTGCCCAATAACTACCTTCGCCATTACACCATTTACAAAGGCCATAAAACCCCAACCTCTTTGCCCTATGTTCAATGAGTTTCCATCTGTTTATCCCATCGTGACTATGTAAGCCATCTTGATTTGTATTTACAAACTCCGCACTTGGCATCTTCGGTTGTTTGCAATCTATCCAAGCATCTTCGATATACTCTTGCCACGAGTCGGTTTCTTCATCGTATTTGTATTTCCCCTGTAAAAATGACCACAACCTTCCTGCCTTTACAAGCATTTCGACCTCATCTTGTGTTATCTTCTCACACCATCTATTTTGTCGGTTGTCGAATCCGTAGAACTCGTCTGCAAGCTTCTTGGTTTCTTCGTTGTACCCGCTTCCATCACACATCTTGCATTCGGTTGACCTGTATGGAGAATTATATCCTTTCCATACTACACCCATAGGCCAATCGAAATCCATTGTCACTCTCTTAACTTCTCTGCTCATTGTTATGTCCTCCTTTACCTTATTCTATGCCGTTATTGTCTCCGTAGCATCGGCAATACAACCGAGACAAAAACCGGCCCTCATTAGTGATTGTGCATTATCAATTCCTGGCGGGTCAGCTTCATAAAAACATCCCGCACAATTCGGATAATTGTTCTTTTCCATTCTTTCAGCCCCCAATTTACCTTATTCTATGCCGTTTTTACTTTATATCTCTCTGGTATCTTGATGTGTATGTGCCACATATCCCCACAAGTGCCCCCGTAATACCAAGATTTATCCCAATAGCCACCGCCACAAGTAGGGCATTTGTCAGGTATCATTGTTTTTTCTTCGGTCATCCATATCTCTCCGTTTTAGGTAGTACCTACCTCATTCTATACCGTTTTGTCGAAGTAATATTCCTTTCCGCATTTGGGACATTCCCACGCTATATCGTCTTGGTTCTCTTGAATTATATTGGTTTCAGTTCCACAAGTACATTTCATCGTTCTACCTCCTTAGTACCTTAGAAGATGCTATTATTTAGATTGGAGTTTTGCATCTTCTATCCAACATACTGCCTTTGTAATTCTGGTATCAATATCCGCTCCTTTTTCATGTGTGTCATAGTACATAAGTACCAAACATTCCATGATTTCAATTCCATTGCCCATATCTGCTTTTATTGCCATTTTCCCAACTCCGTTTTAGGTAGTACCTACCTTATTCTATACCATCGCTAGCCACAATCATATCATACAGCGTACACACGGCATCGTCATCAAACGAACTACCCACATCCAAACTCCTGCCGTGGAGGATGTTCATAAGTTCTTCGTGCCTTTCGTGGTTCTTGTTGTTGGCTATAGCCATGAGGAATGACCTCTTCTTCGCAGGAGTCTGGGGGGTGTTTACTACAGGTTTCTTCTCCCCGCTTACTGTCTCAACAACTTCCACATCCTTCACTGTCACCGTGTCTGTGATGTTGATTATGTTGTCGTCTTCGTCTGTCACGGCCCCCAGTTCGTCTGGATGATATACCGGACCACCCAAAGCGTCTGGGCAGTGGAACTTTATTCCATTCGACATGGCTCTTGCAAACAACATATTCTTTGGATATCTCTGCCAGTTAGTTTTATTCGACACCCCAATACGTTTAGCATCATCCATAGTGAATGTTTCTTCGTTCAGATATTCTCCATCTTGAAAAAATTCCAGTGTACATTTCAGATTTGTGTGTTCTTTCACTTTGTAATCATATTTAGGATGGCGTTTTATTGCGTCTGACATGAGTTTTGAACCCACGGTTATAGCCACTTTCTTTTCTCCATGTTTCCCTTCAATCTCCATAATATGTATTCCGTTCATGGACATGATTGGGGGGAAACCCATCTCTTTTCCAGCCTGTATCTTGACGATTGCCTGTGCCACATCTTTTATATCCTTGAAGAAACCACTTTCTATGAACACTTCTGCGTATTTTTTCATGTCTTCAAAAGTTGCCAATTCAACTGTCATCTATTTCACTCTCCTTCTTGACCCACTTCGCAACTGTTCTACCGTCTTTATTTTGCACACCATCGTCCAGACGGTTCATGTCGTGAAACAATAGCGTACCACGCTCTATGTCTTCTGTTGCTACCAATTCATAACCGCTGGATATAGCGTCCACGACATTTACCACAATCTTACAATTATCAGATGCCATCTACTTCACCGTCCCAGTCTATATCCAACCCAAGGTTGTCCGCAACTTCCATCTCATTTGAGTTACAAACCATCACTGTGCATTCGTGTAGGAAAACATCGAAGGTGTCTTCCAACCCGAAATGCTTGTCCAAAAGGACCGACACACCATAGTAACTATTGAAATCCTCATAGAACTCATTGTTTAGTATTATATAGTATTCCCCAATGTGTTCTCCGAATCCCAACAGTATTTTCTCCAGTGTTTCTCTGTCGCTTATACCCATTCCCATAAGTTTTGATATGATAGTTTCCCAATCTCCTTTCTCAACTTCTGCATGAATTCCCATCTACTTCACCATCTCCATTGTCATCACTGTCAACCCTACCTTTCTCCTATACTCTTTACACAACGTACTCCCACTCGGTTTGTAACCACATCCTTTGCAGTACAGTTCAACAGGATACGGGGAGTGGGAATAGCAACCGAATACTTCCTGCATCTACTGGCCCCCCTCTACAATTATCCGCATCTTTCTCTGCGTTATGGATTTCCATGCCATTATCCTGCCACAGTCCTTGCATATTACGAAGAGCTGGTTGCCAACGCTCTCACACTTGAAATCTGGCATTCCGCATCGTAAGCACCGGATAGGCAACGCCATCGGGTCGCGCTCACTCACTTCCCCCATGTCACTCACCATCCAGCATATCTTTATAAAGTCGCTCCATCTCACTCTTCAACGGCCCGTCTGGAAGATTTGGTATGGCTTCTGTTGGAACCATACTTCCCTTAGACCATTCTTTCATCTTCTCTTCGCATCTCTTATGACAGTCCAGCCGCCCTTTTAAGACATTGAATCCTATTTGATGCACATCTTCCAAGAGAATATAATCTCCACACACATCGCACTTTGTTCCGCTACTCGTTATCATATCACTCGCCGCCTTTTTGAACATTTTCTATATATCCGATTAAAGTTGCGTTATCTCCCCATTTTTCCAAATCTAATCCGATGTATTCTAATATGTTCCTAAGTGCTTTTTTTGCATCTTTCATCTACTCACCATCACCTTCAATCTCTTCCAGTCCGTGATGCTTCCTTGCCGCATTGAGATGTTCCAATGTCGCTGTCATACCATTTGGCTTCAGGAGTTGGTTCAGCAATGCCAGATTGATGTCCGGGTTTATCTCCACAATCGTTGTCACCTTCTTCATGTCCACTTCGGTATCGCCATAATCTTCCACCTTCGGAGTCTCTGGAACCGCTTCTTCCCCACCCATATCGAGTTGATAGATATCCCTGTACATACCATTGGTATTGAATACGGTTTGGGCTTTGTACTCTTCAGTTGCTTCCCGTATAGATGGCCTTCCTATCATATATGTGGGTGTATCTCTCGGCACTGGGATTATGGTATTGTACAAATATTCCCTCATAACACCATCATTCTTCATTGAGTGTGGGATTGTCTCTGTGAATGCGTCTGGAAAGAATATATTCTTGAAGGATTCCCTGTGTTCTGTGCCAAACTTCACCGGGGAATAGAACACTGTAATCCAGTGCTTCTCCGCTCCTATGTGTTGTACGGCACTCACCCGCATCCTAAAACCTTCCCCTTCGCTTCCGTTCTTTATGTACATCGGCTTGGAATCTTCATCCTTCCCAATCTGATACACCCCTGCAATTTCCACCTTCACCACGGCTGGCTTGTTATCTACGAGTTCAGATACTGCGGTTGAAGCGGATTCCAAACGCGCGAAAACATCTTCATCTTCCAGTTTCGATACAAGTTCTATGGGTTCAGCATCGTCTCTGAAATAACTACTTAGCTCGGTCTTCACGCCTTCGTGTTCTGTAATCTTCTTACTTATGTTCACTGGGATTTTGTATATGTTTCCCCATTTCATCTCCGGACTTCCTTCGTCAAATATCTTGATAACTTCGTTTTCATCCGTTATTACGTAATGCTCCACAGAATTCTCTTTGTATGAGTCACGTGTTTCGATGTACAACACTGTGATTGCTCTTTCGTCTTTTTCTATCGTTGTCTTGGGCCGAAGTTCTCCGGCAGCCGCTTGTATTCCAAGTTGCAGGGAATATTCCGGCCAGTCCTTCTGCCATCCCTTTATCCTGCTGTCTGGGAGATTGGCCGCTGTTATCTGTGGCACTGCCCTTAGTAGTATTCCTCTTATTGTCTCTACGCTTGCATTTCCAAATGTTTCTTTTACCATATCTTTCACTCTCCATTACCTTCTATTTTGAACACTGTCTTAACCGGACACTCCGTGTCGTTACATTGATTACATTCTACAATCAGTTTCGCAATGATTATTTTCTCATCCCGCGTGTTAAAACCATGTCTACACCCTTCGAATATCTCTCTGTAATTGCCTTCAATTATACTCTTCATGCGTATTCACCTCATTTTCTTTCTCGTAGTCTTCGCGTTTATTCCCCACCTGTTTCCAGGTCGTTCTACAATCCCATTCTTCGGATTCATTGCCATCTCTCTCAATATTGTTTCCGGTTTCCAATCCAACTTCTCTTCTATTATGTAAATCGGAACTCCTTTGTATCTCCAATCGTCTTCGTAGTCTTGCAACCTCTCTATAAGCTTGTACAGCTTATTATACTTTTCTGTCAACCCGGAATGTGCATCGCCAAGCGTGACATTCTTCTGCATAAGGTATCGTTTTACATCGTCCAGTACGAACTTATACTTCACACCAACCCTTATGTCCCGTTGTGATTCTGTTGATATTCCCAATGCTTTTATACATTTTATTACATTCTCTGCGGAGTAAGTCTGTGTGTATACTGCTCTCTTATAGTTGTCAAAGCCACCCAACCTACCCACAACAGTATCGGATATTGCTATGGGCGACATCCAGGCCCCACGAACATCCCCAGATGTATCCTTAACCATTTCCCTATCTGCAACGATGTACTCGTATATAACTTGCAGGATGGGGAACTCGAAAGTCTCAAAGAACTCATTACCCCGAACTTCTCTCTGTTCCAATATAGCATCTTCAATTGAACGCAGAAACACAGCCCCACCGTGCTTTCTAGCTATGGTGAGTAGAGGGGCGAACAGGTCCAGTTGTCGGTTCTTGAGTGTGGTGTCCCTAACAAACCCCAGATTGGAATCATTCTGCGCTATTTTCTTCCAACCGAGATACTTGTGGCCGTAAAGGAGTCGGAACATATATAGCTTATCCCGCAGTTCCCGTGTCTGTTCGGCTATCTCATCATCATACAAATCTATCGAAGAGAAATTGTATCCGGGCGGTGCTGAACACATTGTGATTTCCAGCATCCTACTGCCAAGAACCGGGTCTATCATACTCGCTTGAGTACCTGCTATTATTTTGGGGGAGTAGACGTTGAATCTGTCAGCTATGTTGTGGTCTTTTGCATTTGTTAAATGTATTTCTGATTGGGCACTCCACCCCGCATTAAGGATATTGTTAAGAAAAGGCAAGTCCTTTGACGTAACATCGATTTCGTCCAAACACTGCACACCACCAACACTGTTCAATCCCCTGTAAAATGATGATTCTGATATTTTACCAGTTGTTCGCTTCGAGTTGAATGTGAGAAGCTGAAGGATTCTGGACAGGGTGGACTTCCCGCTTTCATGGGTTCCCTGTATCTTCAGATAACTTGTCTTACTCCAAACATCATATATGTACGTCTGCATCACCCAGTACGCAATGAGTGTGTACATATTTTCCCGAAGTTCTCCTTTCGTGTCAAAAAGCCCAACGTGCTTCTTGAGCATGTCTGTTATCTCTTTGAGTAATTGTGATGGTTTCACTTGTAGTATATCGTCTATTGGGAGGGGTACTCCTTCATCGACTTTCATGTTGCCGTTATCGTCTACAAAAATACTTCTGAACCCGTCCAGAGACAGCATCGTGTTTGTCTGTTGTGGGAATCCGTTTATCCGGTATTTTTTTCCCTCTAACATTATAGTCTGGTCGGGTTCATCAACGAAAAAATACTTCACGTTCTTTCTGTTTGTTACAAGCATCAACGCTTGACTTCTACTCTTCTTGAAATCTTCCTTCCCTCGCCCATATCCGATTTCATAGTCAAGGAATGTTCCTAGCGATACGATTCTATTGTCGATGTGGTTCACTCTGGCATCTATCACCCCTTCGTTCTCAAGAGTACGGGACCGTATCAACGTTCCATCGTAGAAGTCATGTTTCATCTTACTCAGAACTCCTTGAGTTTTTGAAGAAACACCCACCGACTATACCTACGGCTAAACCTATCAACCACTTTGTCCAGAAGCCAATGTCGTTCTTCACGAATCCAAGTGCGTACACTATCCACCACAGAGCATGTCCAATCAGCCAGGGTACGAATATGATTGCTCCTATAATTATTGCAACCACAATCGCAAGTCCGGCCCATCCCCAATCGTCAAACATCTACTCACCTTCACCGTCATCTGTGCCCTTCTCTTCCTCAATGTTGTAGAACACCGCTTCCATCGCTTCTATGTAACGGTTGGGATAGAGCATCTGCACTTTCTCACCGTTTGCAAGGTTCTCATCCATTCTCACGAAATCACCCATGATTCCAAACCCTGCGAAATCGGTTCCGAAATCCTGCACAATCTCTTTGTCCTTGTACAACAGAGTCACCTTTAGTCCCTGCCTGTTCTTCGCTTGTTCCTTCTTTGACATTGCTTCTAAACAACTCTTCAGATATGCGTTCTCTTCTTCTAGTTGCTTCCGTGTCGGCTGCTTCTTCCTATTCGCTGCTTCCTTACTTCCTGCTTGACTCATTCACATCACCGTCTCTGTCACACTTTCTGTCTTATTGTCGTATGTACTCGGTGGGGTCTGCCAACCACCATATTCATCCTTCACGGGGGGGTGGGCTGTGCTCTCTGTGCGATGTACTTCTTTCCTATATTCTGTATTCCTCACCAAGCCCAACGCCACACTCTTTGCGAACTCAGACTTGTCCGTTTCGCAAGCCAGTCGTGTTTTCAACCTAAACGTCTCCATACGCCGTTCTTGTCTGTCCAATTCGTCTTCGCGTGTGGTCAAGTCTTGCTGTCTTATGTTCAACGACATTTCTCTGGATTTGGCTTCTAAGATTACTGTGTCTGCTTCTGTCAGTTTCTTGTTTTTATCGTTTATGACATTTTCCAGTTCTTCTATCCGTTCATAGGCTTCTTCCAAAGTTTCCGCCAATCCGTCGTATGTGTCCATCTTCTCTTTCAATGCCTCGTACATCTTTTGAGGCATGTGCTCTTTCATCACTTTCTTTATCTCTTCTTCATAACTCATTCACATCACTCCTTTTCTTCAGTTCTCTTTCACACGCTGTCTTCAACGCTAACCAAGTGTCTACATCACACCCATCTCCCGCGTCGCCCCCATCTACGGCATCGTCTATTTCTCTTATGATTATCGTAGAGAGTTTGGTGGGTGTTTCTGGTAGGTGTTTCACGATGAAATCTGCCACCACTACAGGCATGTAGGTTCTTCTTCCTAAAGCATATCGGAATGCACTTATTAGTATTAAATCCAAGTTCTCTTCCATATCACTCACACCCATGATTGTCATAATATCTATACAGACCGTGAACGTTTTCATCTTTTTCCTTAGCACCGTCGTATATAACAACAGCCCCAAGGAATTTCCCACCACATCGTTCTACTCCTTCTTTGACCCTGTTACGAGTCCCACCCATATAAAAGCTATCGTCTATAAATACCACGGACATGCCACTTAGCGAGAAATCAAAGTCCACTGTCCCACACTGTCTCAAGTTGCCAGGAACCACAGCCACATCTTCATCTTCTAACAACAACTTCAGAATAGTGCCGAACTTGCCACTCCCAACGATTAGAGTGTTGGGGTCGGGGTATGTTTTCTTATACAACATCATCAACTTATCTATATAGTGCTTGTCTCGCACACTCTCATCGAAGGCATCAAAGAACTTCTTCCCACCATTATGTTCGTCAAGCAACTTCTGAACCAAATCATTAACTGTTAGATTCATATCATTCACTCTCCATGTCAAAGTCCATAGTGGTAATACCCGCACTACCATTTAAACCTTTTGGTGTCACTTTCATCACTCTCCATCAACTCGACACACAACTCAATGTTGTCTATCCTTGCATGAATTACATCACCGTCATTTAGGACGACTTCAAACTGCAACTGGCATTGGGTTATACTACGAACATAACGATGGTTGTAATAGTCGTCACCATCGTCGTGTGTTATCTTCACCCATGTCTCACTCATTCAATCGCCTCCGTGCTTCTTCGCTACCAATCTCATCGTACTCGACACATGCCTTCTTCACACTCACCCTATCAAATCCAAGACCCATAGGATTCGGTGCATCTCCCAACAGTTCCTTCCAGACGGCATCCCTTATAGTGCCATAATCCACAGAATCAAACTCTTCTGTGTTGTAGTATTCTATCAGCGTCACAAGCGCGTCTCTAGGAACCCAACGGAGCATACCATCCGATATCCTCTTAGTTCTGTTGAATCTGAAGGTCTTGGACAACAACCGTCCAATGTTATAGGATGTCGCTTCGTCCGATATCAGGTCGTTCTCTTCCAACACATCCATTACCTGACCCGCTCTCACCCAGAATCCCTTGGGGTCGTCGTATAATTCGGATATCTTCCACAGTGCAAGGAGCGTGTTCGGTATCAGGTCCATGTCCGGTGCTGACTCTCCAATCTTATCGATTGGAACCTTCAGGTCTGCTTCAAGGTTGATTCGCTTCATTTTCTCACAATCCTGTTACAATAAAAGGAGAGTGGTCTGATGCCCACGCAGAAGAAGAGGTGCATGACTTCTGGACAGGATATATTATCGTGGGTTTCACCCCCGCTCTCCTCAAGAATCTCATTCGTCATCACCCATGTTTTTCAGTGTGTCCCACAAATTCATAAGTTCTGGTGTCAACACTTTGTGCCAACGCGCACCGTCACGCAAAGCCCGAAGGTTTTCTAATATTGCTTTGGCTTCAACGCTGCTCATCTGTATGTCTATTATCATTTCACATCAACTCCGTTTACTATCCCGACTTTCACATAGACCATCCACAATCATCGCACCCACCAGATGCTCCTTCGTCACTCTTGCTTATCCAGATGTTAGGACTATTACATTCTGGGTTTGGACAGCGCGTGGTCTTAATGTATGTCACACCAACACCGTCATTATCGACATCTAAATTTATTATCCCTTGTATTCTCACTAAACACCCAATCTCATTGTTAATCCACACTTTTCCATTACTCATTATCAACTGAATGTTTTCTTCTTTCAAATCCAACATATTATTCACTCTCCGTGTACTATTCCAACATTTACATCCTTGCTCATCTTCTCATTCACTTTCACAAATATAGGACACCTTAACCCCATACCAGTGACCAACGCCTCCCCAACTCCAAGACGCTGAATCTGCCCCAGTTCATCCTTCCCCACTCCTTCAACTGACGTTCCAACCGCCTTCAAATCGTTCACGTTCACCAGTTGCAGCACAATATCAGAATCGCACTGGGAGAATGCGTTCTTGTCCAGCTTGGCTGGCCTTTGTGTGAGCATCATTACCCCTATACCGAACTTTCTCCCTTCAGCAACTATGGAATTGAGTACGTCTTTGCAGATAGCACCGCCCCGTTGTGGAATCCATGTGTGTGCTTCGTCCAACACTAACAGAAAAGACCCAATGTGCCCCACCTTCCGATTCTCAAAGAGAATGTGTGCTATCTGCTGCACAACCCACTCCTTCATCATATCCCCTGAAATGTTATTTACAGATATTACAGTGCACTTCCCTTCGTGGTACACATCATCTATAGTGGGCACAGCATAACTGTTAGAGTCCTGCAAAACCACAAACTCCGACAACTCAGGCACGTCCTTCAACGCCCCAAACTCACCATGCCTATCGATTATGATGATTGTCATGTTCTCATGGAGTATCATCTGTTCCAATGCCACAGTCGCAGTGTATGATTTTCCACCGCCTGTTTTTCCCACTATCGCCATGTGTTTCGTAAGATATGATGGGTCAAGACACACATCTATGTCAGAACCCATAAGCTTGCCCAATGTCACTTTGTCAGCACCCGATGATATGCACAGCCCTTCCCGTATCGCATCATCAGACGCAAGTGTTATTTGAGTCTGGGGGGGGATTGGTTGGAGTAGCAGGTTCACTGGCCGTATCTTTCCCACATAGCGTATATATCTCCTCTCCCCTCTGCCTACTGGTTGGTGCTGTAAACCACACACCACGCATAGGATGCCAGATACATCCACAAACATACCCATGCGTACTGATTCGTGGTGCACGTCAAACTCTGCACCAGATATGGATGTGCGTTCTCCCGTCATTCCTATCATGCCCACACAATCACTCCAGATGTTCCGGTGTGGCTTCTATTTCTGCCAGCATCTTTTTAGCCCAGTATCTCATCCTTTCGATATTTCCTGCTTTACACCAATATGACCAGTGCCAGTAATTGCGTGAACATTTCAGTTCGCACCACCTGTCATCGAAGTCACTGCATCCTTCTTCGTGAGCGTCTTTCCAATGTAGTGGGCACTTTTCACAAGCCGTTATATCCAACATGCTATCCAGTTCATCGATTGCGTGTCTTCTATAAAACTCACACATCCCACAGTCACATTTAACACCGTGGTCTTCATAAATTTCTGCAAATGGAGATGCCATCCAATCGTCATCATCTGGGTAACCCGTTGGGAAGTTCTTCCATCTCCAAATACTCATTTCTCTGCCTTGTTCATACGTCAGTTTCATTTTCATGCACCTCAACTTAGTAATACTCTCACTACTATTTAATACTTTGGCAATTCTTCTGAAACAAAATAGCCATCTTCATCCATTTCTTGTTGGAAGATGTCCTGAATATCATCAGAATCCATTTTGTCTATAAGACAACGTATAGTGTTTACAAGTTTGTTCCTATCCCATTCTTTCAAACTCCAAATCAACCATTCTTCCGGTGTTGCCCACCGAAACGAACCTATTTTCTGTCCCATTCTATCATCTCCTGTTTTTCTTCACTATCCCAAGTTCCCTTGTCATGTCCTCAATGATATCGTTGGCTTGCTGCTCTGTTAATCTCCTAGGCTCGAATATCATTCACTCACCATGTCCATGTTTCCACCTCATCTGGTTTATATCGAATGCACCTTCACCTTCCAGACACCACAAACAGCCATCGGTTTCCCAATCACTATCATAGAGTCTGTCGTGTATGTAGCAGTACACCATGCTCAACTTATCCCACCGTCCTCCAGATTTCTTCCGCAGTCATTATGCAGACTTCACATCCCTTATTTTCCATGAAGAATTTATAGGCCAATGCGTCGTCTCTTTTATCATAAGATATTATAAAGTGATGCCCGTCCGTGTTTCGTCCGACTATCGCCCATTGGTCTATCATCTACTTGCCTCCTTTCCACGGCTTTACCTTCACTTGGACGAATTCTCGCGGTCCTAGAGTGCCAAACAACCACCCAAGCATACCGCGGTCCCAGTGGTGATGAAGATACTTGTCGCTGTATCGCTTGCCCCTTATTTCTCGCACACACTCACAGTTGTCACTATGCGCGTCCTTTGGCCCAACTTTGTCAATCTCGACCCATGCCATTCAATTCACCCCTTCGTAGCATTTCTTATGGTTCTTCCATTGCCATCCGAAACACAGCTTCCCACAAACACCACAATCACATACAACATCGTCTGGTGTCTTTGGTATCAGTAGACACATCCGTTCTTGCATATTCTGTATAATCCTTAGATGTCTCTGACTTCTGTGTTTTCTTGGAGCTACATACTTACCTCGAACTCTAAACCGGGTCATCTAATTATCCCCCATGTTCACGCGCCTGGGCTTCGATGTGTGCATGTAGAACCCACCAAATGTCCTATGAACATCGTCTGCTAAGGAATTTGCTGCTGTTATCCTATTCCTGCACCCCATCGAGGTTGACCCGTGCCTTATCACGAACCTATCCTCGATTTGCTCAATCCAGATTTCCCTATTCCTGTCTATTATCATTCTTCACACCTCTACTTTTACACCCGCAACATTGGTCCCGTCTGGGTAAACCTTAATCCAATCATAACCCATATCTCGTATTAACTCGCATAGTTCTTTGTATCTGTCATGGCTAAACACCGAATATGGGAGCTTTATTATTTCTGTCATATCATTCACCTATCATCCTTATGCACTTCAAACTACTTAAAGGTTATCTATATAGATTATATAGATTTATTTGTCGTGTTCCCTGAGCCACTCGATGTAATCTTCTATATTGTCGTATTCCTCGAAGTGATAGAAACATTCCCATACATCATCTACTAATTGCGTGAGTTCTTCCGGTGATAGGTCGGAATCGTCTATATTTGCGGTTATCTGGATATAATTTGTTTCGTCTTCTTTGTTCCAATAATCAAATCCGGACATGTCGTTACAAGCATAAACCGTATATTTCTCCCGCTTAATGTCGAAATCGTTTAAATCCTTTTCCATTTCTGCATATCTTTCTATCCCCATAGTGGGAGCATAAACCCTAATCTCGTTATCGTCACATAGGAAACCACCATCTGCAAACAGACGGTTGTCGTCTTTACCGCCGTCCCAACTTAATCCAGTCTTCTCTGATAACTCTTCCATATTCATTTATACACCTCGTTTATCTTCGCCATGCGGACGCATCCACACAACTAAAAAAATAAAAAGAGGAGTAAGTCATATTAATCGGTGTCGTGCCACCTCAACCCACGCAGTTTATAAAGGGGTGTCCAGTGTGCTTCGTAGAAGTCATAGCCGCCGCCATCTATCCCTAGAAGTATCCCTGTTTCATCACAATCATACACCAGGAAACCGACTTTAGCGACTTCTTGAGCGTTATCCCTTAACCAGTCATCATCCGATGAGTTTGAAGGATTGAAGAGAGTACCCCATCCGGCAGGATAAGCGTATTCTGCACCTACATGGTTGAGCTCTTCAAATGTCCCTTCCCAACCGCATTCGCATCTATATCTATTTGTGGGTTCGTCAAATATCTCGTCGGAGTCTATCCCACAATCGGGACACTCGTAACGACCACCTGCAAGAAGTTCTAATCCTTCGCCATCATTAAGAGTTTCTACAGGATAAGCCTTTTCTATCAAGCTTCCAGGTATGGCATTAAAGTCTCGGTTTATCCATCTCTTGCAAGCATCTTTTATTCTATTCCTTGCGTTCTCTTCTACTATCTTTGCTTCTTCTCTGGCACTGTCTATTATATTTGCTGTCATCTTTTACACCTCTAAACAATACATGTTTCCCATACTATATATACCTTCCGTCCACTTCCCCCACTGAAACTATACATATTCTTATCCCTTTATTAACTATACTACACGCACGTACACGGGGGAAGAGAAAGAGAGATATATATGCATTATATACACTATAGGAACATACATAGAATATACATATCCTATACAGGCTCCTACTATATACTACTATATAAGGTATTATGTATATGATATGTATACTCACTGGTGTATGTAATGTATATTGTTTATTATATTCTATTATATCTAGTTTCTTTACCATTATTATACCAACCTTACATAGTACATATATATAGTGTATAGGACCGCGCTCTTAATACCATCTTTTCTGTATCTACCAGTTTTCTGGTACTTGCACGGTTTTGTCAATACCCTGCATAACCGCACCTAGTCCTCTCCTGGCTTATGCTTCTGGCGTTATCTGTGTTCTTACCTAGTTTTCCATTTCTGGATGGCCTTAAATAGCTCTTTGTACCCAGTTGTCAAGTGCTCAAACACATCTTCGGGTAAAGTCTGGCGATTCGTTGGCAATAGGCCGCATATTAATTCCATGTGGTACTTTTCCACTTTTTCCATATATTTTTCGTTGTCCATGCTATCGCTCCTTTGTAGTTATCGCTACTAATCCTACAATGATATTATGGTTTCGTTGCCGCAGCAGTTGCGTTCGGCCTCTTCGCGGGTTCTAAACATCTGAGCCTTTAGCCCGTCGCTTGTATAGCTTCGCTTCATACCCGGCCAGTTCGCATACTTCCCAGTATCGTTGTTTCTTATTACATACATATACATCACTCTCCTTTGTTCTTTCCTACATTCCGCACGAAATCCCGTGCATGTCCGCCCCCCATCTCCCGCCATGATTGAGGCTGAAATAGGGTTTCAGTTATCGCCATTACCGTTTTTATATGGGATAGTGTCGGGTTCTCGGTCATTCTTCGTCGTTCTCCCATATCGAGAATACCTCTTTTTCAGGCTCACCGTTTACCATGAGCACAACTGCTTCCCCATGACATCGAGCACCAACAACATCCCGATATTCGATATAATGGTCATATATCTCGTTTGCTTCTTTTGGGTCGCTGCCTTCGTATACACTGCCTACATTACCAACTATTACTTCATATCCTGTCATCTTATCATCACTCCTTCTTTTTCTGTATCTGTCCTTACTCCTTAGCATTCATCCTTACTTTATAGTATCTATCCTTATTCTTTAGGTTCAGTTTCTCCAATGAATATTGTCTGGAAGGTTTAATTCGTCTCTGTATCCGCATATAGGGGATTGGTATGTTTTCCTCCGCACTCTTGCCCACCACCGTTGAACTTCGTCCATATCCTCAAACTTACGTCCATGCCATTTGTCGTTCTTATCTTGCCATGTAGCAACTATTTCGCGCATGATTCGTCCTCCATTAAAGACCAGTATCGTTTTATCTGAGCTTCTATTTGCCCCATGTACATATCTGGGTCTGGGGCTTCTGGATATTGGAAGCATAGATATGTTTCGGCAATACCCTCTATTGATTTGAATATACTATCTATTGTTCTGTTATTGTCCGTCATTTTTTCACATCCTTATCTCTTTATTGCTGCTTCTTTAGGTTCAATCCCTACTTATTAGGACTGTTGCGACTAAAGAAGGTTAGACCCGTAAACCTTAGTATCAGTACTACATTCTGTCCCTCACACCCATCAACCCCAGGCATACTCCTATTATCCCAAATGAGATGATTGCCCAATCGACAGCCGTCTCTAGTGGTCCTCCTGTCACTATGCACATCCTGGTACCTCTTGCATAGGACCACATCAGGGATGATAGCAGCAGGAGATGCACTGCCAGAGCACACCCCAGGCCACCAGCCATTATCCATTCAAGCCTTGCCATATCAGTCACCACACACACAGAGCACACCATACTACCTCGAACACAATAATAAATGTTGTTGAGAAGTTACATACCCTCCAGTGTTTCATTCGTTTCATTCGTCCACACACTCCAACATAAGCAGTGTGAACACAACTGTCCACGCAAACAGGTAGATTATCATGGCCCCCGTACCAAACAGACAATGAATTGGTATTGCCCATAGTAGGCCCGTTGTTACTACTACATCCGTGTTCCTTGTCATATCAGTCACCACTCACACACACAGAGCACATGCCCCCATCCGGCCACAGCCTACCACATCGCTCACACCGTGTATCACTCACAGCGAAGAGCATAGTTGATTTGTTTCCTGTCATATCATACACCATACCTACTATGTCACTCATTCTATATATACCTTTGTATAAATCCACTCCAATTTCTAATCACTTTAACTACTACTTATACTTTTCCTAAGGGGGGCCATACCTTTATATATAGCCTGGCTAGTGGTCGCCAGTTTTCAAAAAAACAAAAGGTTTAAATAGTAATACTCATATTACCACAACTGTGAAAACAGAATACAGTGTAAAACACATTGGGAAAACGGATTATGCTCCGTGGTTATTGAAACGACACTACGCAAAAAGAATACCACATGTGATGTATGCATTGGGTCTTTTCAACCAAAACGAATTATTAGAAGGAGTGTGTACTTACGGAATGCCAGCTTCTCCGAATCTCTGTAAAAGCGTGTGTGGTGAAGATTATTGTCATTACGTATTAGAATTGAACCGCTTGATTGTTCGAGATGGTCACGAACCAAATCTGACAAGTCATTTTGTCTCAAAGACATTAAAACTAATAGAAACGCCTAAAATACTTATATCTTATGCAGATTCATTCCACAATCACTATGGTAAGATATATCAAGCTCTTTCGTGGTATTATACTGGATTATCTCACGCAGAACCTATATTGTATGTAGACGGGGAAGAAATGCATCGGAAAAATGTGAATAACCGTTTTGGTACAAGTAGTGTCGGCGTTCTTCGTGAACTGGGGCACATTGTAAAATCAATTAATACTACGCCGAAGTTTAGGTATGTTAAATTCATAGGTAGTGGTGGATTCAAGCGACGGATGTTACAAGAATTGCGTTGGGATATATTGGAGTATCCCAGAGGCGAGAGCGGCAGGTACGACGTTTCCGATGTTATTCTACAACAGGCCCGTCTTTTTTAGGTTTTGAGTTTTCAAAAAAAATAAAGGTTCGAGAGCACATAGAAAGCTTTAAGTACAATAGCGTGTATTACCATAACGGTGATGTAATATGGTCGATAACAGGATAGAATTGATGTTGAGAATGGTTGAGAATGGGAACCTTACGCGGGATGAACTCCTTGCGATATTGGATGAGTTGTCTGGGAAATTGTTTGTTTACAGTCAGTTGTTCAGTGGTGTTGCCAAGATAGTAAAGGATATGGACGATAAGAAGGAGAAGGAACAGGTAGTACCAGACCTTCCACACACATCCCTTGCCACAACCGTGACTCTTTACGGTTGCTTTCCGTTGGACGGTGGAAGTGAAACATGGCATGACCATTGGTATTCTCAAGTTATATCCACACCAAAACCAGAAACTGCCACCAAGTATGGTATTTTCGTGCCTAAGAAGAAGGAAGGATAAAACATGCCGCACTCTCAGGACTGCCTAACGGTGTGGGTATCTGATATGGAGGAATGGAATTGAAAGTACTCGTAGCGTGTGAAGAATCCCAAGAAGTCTGTAAGGCTTTTAGGGCATTGGGTCACGAAGCATATAGTTGTGATATTCAACCTTGCAGCGGGGGACATCCAGAATGGCACATACAAGGAGATGTATTGGAACATATAAGAAATCACGCTGAAGAATACGACATGGTGCTTGCATTCCCACCTTGTACTCATCTTGCGATTAGTGGAGCCAGATGGTTCCGGGACAAGGTGCGGGAACAGAAAGAAGCGATAGAGTTCTTTATGGCATTTGTAAATGCTCCCATTGAAAAGATATGTATTGAGAACCCAGTGGGTATTATGTCCACGAAATACAGGAAACCAAACCAATATGTACAACCGTATGAATATGGGCATCCGTCACGTAAGAAGACCGGATTGTGGTTGAAGAACTTACCCGACTTGAAGCCCACTAAAATAGTAGAACCTGAATTATACACAGATAAAAGGGGTAGAACATATAGTAAAGATTTTCTTTTCGATGAAAACGGTAAATGGATGCCATTCAAGGGACAAGGTGGACGTAGAAGTGTTACTTATAAAGGTATTGCGGAAGCGATGGCCGAACAGTGGGGTAACATTCCAATTACTTCGCAACCCAAAGATATCCTCGGAGGGTGTTTATGACAATCTGGTTTACGGCAGACCAACACTTTCGGCATGAGAACATAATCAAATACTGTAACAGGCCGTATGATAGTGTGAAGGTGATGGATTCGGCTTTGGTGCAGAACTTCAATCGAGTGGTGGGAAAGGAAGACATCACCTATCATCTCGGTGATATCGCGATGGATGGACCGGAGAACAAGTGGAAAGTGAAGCGCATCATTGATAAGTTGAATGGGAAGCACGTTCTTATTTATGGAAACCACGACAGAATGAAACCCTTCCACTATGTTGACATGGGATTCCTGCATGTGCATACCTATCTCCATCTCCCCGAATACGACCTTCATCTTGTACATGACCCTGCGATGGCGCAGGACCGCGATAAGATGTGGCTGTGCGGTCATGTCCACAACGTGTTTAAAGTGTCGGAGAACGGGAATATAGTGAATGTGGGTGTCGATGTGTGGGGGTACACCCCCGTATCCTTGGAAGATGTGTTGGCAGCTTTCCGAAAGTATTAAGTACTCAGGAGTGTATTACCCAATTATGACAGAAAAAAAGGATAACACGTTGGAAAAACGAAGAATCAAACTGAAAGAAGATGCGATGAATCTCGTAAACGAATATCACAATGACACTGGAGAGCGGATATCTATAACAATCGATTGGGAATTGAAAGAAAACGACATATGTTGTAGTTGGTAGTAAAATGCTGTGGTGATAGGATAATTAAGATTGGCACTTATAGGATTGGGGTTCTAAGGAAGCTTGCGATGCGGAGTGATTGATATGGAAAAACGAAATGTGAAAGTGTATATTGCTGGAAAGTTGAACGACGAAGCTACAAAGTACATTGCGAATGTTCACAGGATGATTAAAACAGCAGCCGAAGTGAGGAAAGCGGGATATTCTGTATATGTTCCTGCCGTTGACCTTTTGGAAGGGATAGTGTCGGGAGATTTCGAGTACGATGATTATTTCGATAACTCTCAGCCTTGGTTGTTAGCGTCTGATGTGATGATGTTGGTTGAAGGGTGGGAATCGTCACTTGGGGTTGCAAGGGAAATAACGTTGGCAAAGACCAACTTAATTCCAGTTTTCGATAAAGTGACAGATATTGATAGATATTACGCAGAACAGTTGAAGTTGTGGGGGTGATTGAGATGGATGGAGATTGGGACGCAAGGATTATACGGGCAGAAAACGGATGGATACTGGAAACGGACAGTGAGATTACACCAGAACCGTTCAAAGCGAAAACTCTGATACAAGAGATAGAAACTGGCGGGTTTTCAGAAGAAGAAGCATTCACATCACTTCTATATGAGTTGGCGTGGCATTTCTGCGCTACGGGAAACAAACACGATGGTTCTAAGCTTCGTATCATGTTACAGCGCGATTTGGACAAGGAAGTTCGGGAAGGCCGTGCATATCTCACGGAAGACTTCATGGACACGTTTAATCGTGGGTTCCGTGAAGGTGTTAAGTATTCGAAGGTGATAGAATGAGTGAAGACAAGAGAGTTCGGGGAGAGTACAAGTGTAGGGTGTGTAAGACAAGAAAGCCAGAGAATGAGCATTTCAAGGTTCTGACATATCATAGGCCACACAAAGAGGTTTATGCGTACTGTACAGAAGAATGCTACAATGTGAGTCTGAAGAAGATGGAAGAAGGGTTTATGACCGCAAAGGCCAAACGAATCCTTACCCTACTCGATGATGATTTGGGAGATGACCCCGAAGCACTCGGAGCAGAGTGGATAGCAGATTTCATATCGAAGCCGATGGAAGAACGTGATTAAATGGAAAGTACAATGGCTGTGCGGTTGGAGATTGATGAGCGAAAAAGCAAACTCGCTGTGAAATATATGGTTGACCGTGTAATATCTGCGTGTATGAAACATTCTTATCCGGACTTGCCAGAAGACGAGTGGCCGAAAGTTGTATGGAGTGATTGAGATGGAACTTGCGGACATAATGACGGCGATACTTGCCCAGAAACCACCCGACCTACTCATTTACTACTGGGATGGGTTTGTTCCAGTGAAGGGTGTTGCATCAGAAGGCCATGTCAAGAGTGGGAATGGCATGGTAACTGTTGGCAATGTCAGAGTCAGATTACCAAAGTATTAAATCCCTCCCCACTTTATTTTTTCACCAATCGGTGAATATCATCAGTTTAATGAAAGTATTTATAGTTTTGGCAAAAGTATTTATAGTAGAAGCAGAAACATATCAGTAAAGTATTTATAGTGGTGTTTTTACTTTCATATCACTGACACCTTTATATACTGCGTACATCACACCGATATAGAAAGGTTTAAATACTATGACGGGTATTACCACTACTGTATGTGTTTGCTAAAGAAAAAGCCATGCGTGAAGGTGTGTATATCTCTTCCTGTTAAAGTGTTCAACAAAATGGAGTCTGACCGTGCTTTGAGTGGGTTATCACGTTCTAAGTGTATTAGATTGAGTCTGGAGAAGTATTTATGGCCGAAGACGTATTAGACACCGTTGGAGAAAATGGATTGGACATAAGAACCGAGTTCGCTCTTAACATTTGGAAGATGTTCGGGGAGAATCCGATGTACAAGGAGCTTTCCCAACCCACCTTCGACTACATAAACTACTTCCTATCTCTACTCCCTGAAGAAATGAAGGGATTGTCGTTCTTTGAAGTGAGAGAACATCTCTGTAATCAGTTGGTTCTTTCTTTTATACGAGACTCGTTGCTTAAGAGAATCGACGGGAAGGAAGAAGTAGAAGCGAAGTTTTATCGCTTGGCGTTGAAGGCGGTTGAGATTCAGGAATCATCACTTCCAAAAATATTCCTAAACACTGGGAAATCTGGTAAGCTTGGGGAGTTCGGGGCAGAACAGAGAAGGAAGATAAAGACCATAGCCGTTAAAGTGGATTTCGAAGACGAACCAGAAGTTATTGATGGAGATTATGAGATTGAGGACGGTGAAGAAGATGGAAACGATTAGTCTGTGGTATAGCGGGGAATATTATCATAAATGGTTCGATTCACGATTTGGAGATGAGTAATTATTATGGTAGTGGACCGCAATCTTGAACTGTTTGAAGTCGGGTGTACAAGCAAACTCGATGTCGTATTAGAACGTCGTGACGGTAAAGTAGAACTCGATATGGTTCTGGTTGTCAATACGAAGCACTCTGCTACCATAGATTGTGTGTGGGACACTATTAACGGTGATGGATTTATAGACGATTACATACGACGTAAGATAGTGCCTACGCTAAAGATGGACTTGAAGAGTGCGCTGGCCGATGGGGTGAATCGGGTATCGACCACACTCCCCGTTGGTAAGGTATTCTTCGCCAAGACAATGATTCTGGATGAGAATAAAGACCCGTATCCCACAGAACCACAAGTCATTGAGATGCTGTTGAACACAAGCAGACAGGCATTGTATAGATGGAGTCGTAGATTAGCGAAATCGTGGGGTATGAAGATAGATATGCTCTATCATGCTGTGTTTGATGGACCTTGTAACGCACTTTACCTATGTCATGACTGGGATGTTGCGAAGGGGCATATACGGGATATACGGCTGTGGATTGATGCGAATCCCATGATATTGGAGTTTGCGGGCGGAGAACCACCCCACAAGATACTACAGAAGTGGTCCACCAGTTACATTGAGTTTGTGAATGGTTCAATTATAGCGTGTCGTTCGGCAGCGGGTGGGATGAAACTCGCAGGAAAAGGACCAGATAGACTTTATAGAGACGAGATGGCACTGTATCCCCAGACAGTGGATGTACAGATGCTGTCTATTATGCAGGTTGGGCAGTATCGCAAGGATAGGACTGTAAGCATTGTTGCGTCAGCACCTTATGGAGACGATAACCTCTTTGAAAGACTGTGTTTTGATGATAACCTTAGCACAGGATGGGATGTGGATATACGTCCCATGTGTTTGGGTGACCCTCCTGTTACATTTGATGATAAAGGTCAACCCGTTTTTCATGGAATACAGTCAACAAGAGTAACACAAGAAGAGTTGAGAAACGAGTGGTGGAACCAGTTTAATGGTGACCATGCCCGATTTATGGAGCAGTTCCAGCTTATTCCGGCGTCCATAGAAGACCAAGCGATACCTTTAGAGTTGATTGCCCAGTTCTTTTGTAAAACGGAGAAGGATGAGACGCGGATTGTGCGGAAGAAGTACACTTCGGAGAAACCGTGCATCCTATCCTACGATTTGGGCGAATCGTCTTCTCACCGTTCTGTGATTTGTATATTGGAGATACAGGACAATGGCGAGATACATCTTATTCGTACAAAGCGGTTCAATCCAGGACACCCTATAAGAACCAGACTCGACAAACGGGATTTAGGTGTTATAGAACACATCCCAGAGGTCTTTGCTCCCGCATACAACATCCAATACATCATTGGTGACGCGACTACTATGGGCACGGAAGACCACTGCAACGATTTGGCAGTTCTGATGGAGCAAGCGAACCACCCAATAGCACCCGCGAATATCATCCCATATAAATGGGCGGGGAAGTCGGAAAAGCACTTGGGAAAGGCCCCGTTGTGGTTCAATGTCGTTAAAAAGTACATGGAAATGGGGATGTTGAGGGGATATTACGATGAGAATTTGGAATGGGAGATGAAGGTTTGGTGCGCCATTCCTTCCGCTTCCGGGCAGACAACACTACTCAAATCCCGCAAACAGACATATTCCGACGACATTATCACCACACTCATGCAAGGAGCGTATGTGGCCTTTGTCCACAATGGACCCGCTCCGAGTGAAACGGTGGTTTCACCGAAAGGTTTATATTCTGGTAGGCCTATTAGAGATGATAATAAGATACAAGGTGGTAAATTGAAAACGATGGGGAACAAAATCAAGAGAAGGCCGCCAAGATGGAGACGTGATTGAAGATGAACGATACTAAGTTCAAGATATGGTGTATGGACACAAAAACGTGGATAAAGAACGAGTACGGTGGTTATGAGTTCACAATGGGAGATGAACATGTTGGTATGCCATCATATATCTACGTTCAGTACATCGGACAGACCGACAAGAACGGCACGGAGATACACAAAGGCCACGTCGTAAAGGCTAAGTTTACTAAAGACATGGGCCAGTGGGACAAGGAATTGACCCCCCTAATCAAAGAAGTAAAGTGGATTGATAGTAAAGCGGCCTTTGAACCGTTTTTCAATTATGGTACTGATTACGAGTACAATGTCGGGCCGTGGGAAGTCATTGGCAACATCTTTGAGAATCCCGAACTGCTGGAGGATTGAGCATGACAAGAGAGATAAAGTTCAAGTATCCGTGGGAAGGAAAGCTGTACCCTGTATGTGGTATCGCCTGGAAACCAGATGGAAGTATGGATGTATCGATACTGTTAGCACCGCACCACACGATGAAAATCCAGTGGGCCGACCCGGACCATCTGATGCAGTACATCGGACGCAAGGATAAGGTTAGGCAGGAGATATACAACGGTTCATGCGTAGAAGTTTCTGCCACACACACGGATGGTCACGTGGTCAAGATGTACGGTGTGGTGAAAAAAGACGACAACGCTTATTTTGGAGTGGGTGGGTGGATAATAGAATCGCTCGATGAATCATGGAAAGAAGAACACGATGGAGAGCCAGGGGTTCTTCCATTTGATAATTGCAAGATAATCGGGCACTTCTTGGCGAATCCCGAACTACTGGAGAAAGATTGATATGAAATGCCCAAAGTGCAATACTGAACCCAAAGACACCAAACTCCCATTCTATTATTTTGATATATATCTTGGGATGTTCGATGCAGAATCTTGTGAATGTGGTCACATGGCCTTTTTCACCGAAGAATCGTACAATCACATAGAGGCGATAGCCAGAGATAAGGGATGTTGGGGTGGTATCTTTGAGGAAAGTGATTAGATTTTGGTATTACTTTGGTCGATTTTACCACAAAGTTTAAATAGTATAACAGGAATAAGCACGTCTGTTGATTGTTAGAAGTGCAGACGGTAGGCAAACTGTCATACCCGACAGGTATCTTTCTTCAGTGAGAACTAATGGAATTGGTCAGGCTAGCGTATCTTCTGTAGAATTGGAGCAGATTACCAAAGCTAACGTTCCTGGGAGAGTGCCGCCCGGTGGTATCTTACAGAGCACTTCCCCATATTCAAAGCATGACGATACCGAAGTTTCTTATACGGACAGTCAGAAAATAAGGAGACTACTTTTTGAGAATCCTTTAGCATATTCTTATTTGATGGACGCTCCCAGAGCCGCGTTGTACACACCCCGCCCGGTCCAAGCGATAAAGCAGGATTGGCAGGATTCAGAAGAAGGTGTGGACGCAATTACGAATTGGCAAAGACTTTTTGAAGCACGGGAATGGCAAGAATCTCTTATGGACCTCAACATTGGGGCCGCATATTATATGAGATGGTGTGGGGAAGTGTTGGCCTGGGTTGGGTATCTGGAGAACCCTTATCTTGACTCTCTTGGCTATGTTAACAACAAAATGGTAGGAAGAGTACATCTTATATCGCCATTTCTTATAAAGGACTTGACTTATAACAGAAGCACTGGGAAGTTGGATTCGTTGAAACTTCCATCAGTAAACGGTGGTCCAGAAGAGATAACCGGGCCATCGCTGGACAACTTCATATACTTCCACAATCTCCCCGCGAATGAGAAGCGGGGGGTGTCGAGACTTCGTTCTACTCGAAGGTGGCTGGAAGGGTTTGACGATTTACTAGAACTTATACTTGAGATTTATTATAATGATGCGAGGCCGATAGAACACCACACTCTTGATGAAGATGGCCTTACTCCCGCACAGATAGAAGACCAGAGAGATAGGCACGAAGCCAATATCACTGCCGCCATAGACGAACAGATGAGAATGATTACCACGTCAAAAAGGGTGGGTATAGAGTTAAAGGGATTTCAGGGAAGAACTTTGGAAGCTGCCCCGATGCTCGACAAAACATTCGACTACACTTCTGTCGCTCTCCAGACTCCCACTTCGTTCACGTTGGGAAAGAACGCTAATAAAGCGACAGTTGATGTGCAACTTGAGAATTATCAGTCTGTACAACTTCGGGCAAATGACCAAGCCACAGCACTTAAGTTTTCTAACCTTCTGTACAGAAAGGTTCTCAATACCACCGGGACAGACTTGCGATTGGTTCCCACAGTCAGACTTCCTCCGTTCAGAGCCGCAAACTGGCTTGAGCAGGTTATGGCTTGGCAGGGTGAGAAGGAAGTGTTTGGGCAAAGCAGAGTGGAACAGATAGCCAACGAACAGGGATTTGCGTTCGATGAGATGTCGGCTATGCTTAATGAAGATGGGTCGGAAAAAGAGAGGAAAAACACGGTTTCCGACCCGTTGAGAGTTTCGAGAGGTGATTAAAATTCCGAAAGAAGTAGATGATTGTGTTAACAGTGATAAGTGGTCGGGCAAGACGAACTCGAAAACAGGAAAGCCCTACACAGAATCAGAGAAGTATGCCATTTGTACAGCGCAGATGTCAAAGAGTTCTATAGTGAAGGTAGAAGACAAATATTATTTTGTGTCTTCGGCAGAATTGGTCGAAGCATTGGAAAGCGCAGTGGATGGAACTGAAATCGACATTGCCCCACTCAACTACGACGAGAAGGTATGTGAGTGTGTTGTGCTTGAAGCGGTTGTTGACGAAGGGATTGATTTCGATAGTGATGTTGTAGAATCACTGACATTCCGAAAGGACAACGACAAGATAACCGTCCATCTTTCTGAAAGCGTCACTTCCGAACCAATCAACTCCCAAACCATGAGAGCACTGGGTCTCACCGAATCGGAGTTGGCAGAGGTTCAGAGTGTTAAACCATCAAAGGATGGTAATTTCATTGTTTTTGCCGGAATGGAAGGGCAACTTGGGCTGTCTCGCCACCCTATCACTGGGAAGACTACCCAAAGGAGATATTCTAGCCAATTCTTTGAGAGCCGTGCAAAAGGCTTCGTCGGCACTTCGTACTACCCAACTCATGCCAAGAAATTCGATATAAACGCACAGTTGGCAAAGGTTGTGAAGAGTTTCACCAAAAAAGTTGGAGATAAGAAGAAAGTTGTCATGCTTCACGAAATAAAACCCAGAAATGAAGCGGTTAGAAGTGATATACAGGAAGGGTATTACAGACTTACATCCATAGATGTACTAAAACCCGTATATTCTGCCGATGATAAGAATCACATTATAGACGGGATTCCTTGGGGAACAGCGTTTGAAGCGGTTCTTCCAAGTATGTTGGGATGCCCCCAGTGCGGTGTCATCTCTACGAGTTCCGAAGATGAAATTGAGAGTTCTATAGACACGTCCTCTAGCGGAGTGTCGGAACAAAATATACAGGAGAGTGAACCAGAAATGAGCAAAGAAAAACAGGTTGACGCGCCTCCGACCAAGGAAGAGGACGTCGAAAGCGTGAGTATGGAAAAGTATCGGGCTCTAGAGTCTCGTATGGTGGCTATTGAGTTCGGTGCTTCGGTTCAGTCGCTCGTTGGAGAGATTGGGCTTGAGTCAGTCAACGCAGACTGTATCATGTCCATTGTGTCCAACCAGACGGAACCAAGCGAAAAATTGGAAGCGGTTAAGAGTCTTGTAGCGGCTTATGACGAGAAGATAAAAGCTATTGTAGCGTCCAAAGTCATAGAAGACAAACCCGAACACGAAAGCGGAACCGACGATGATAGTGATTCAGCGGTAAAGAGAGCCGAAGAAGTGAAGTCTATCGTCGATAGGTTGGAAGGTAAGCCCAAGAAAAGGGAGAGTGATTAATCATGGCGACTATAACACAGGGAGATGTTGGCCAGGGACTTATGCTTCCAGGTTGTCCTATCTATGAAGGAACGGCAACCCGGACAGACGTTTATGGCCCAAGCGGACTCATCGAAGGTGGTGTGACGTATGCGGCAGGTGTCGATAATGACGACCTCAAGAACGGTTGGCAGTTCCTAAAGACGTATGGCTCTTTTGCTGAAGATGGTTTCCAGATTGTTGCTGCGGGTGGAAACGGTTCTGATATTGTTGGAAGGCTGATTTCTATCACCAACAACACTCCGACCATATCGGCAAATGCCGGAACCGCCTCCGCAACACTTACAAACTGTAGGCGTGGAACAGTAGAGCAGTTCGTTGTTGGACAGATTATATCTGTGAAGGTGGACGGTTCTGGAACCGCTGTAGCTATCGGAGATAAACTATCACTGAAAACGGCACTTACCGACACGTTTGTACAGGACAATTCGAACGGTACATTCTACGCACTGAAAACCGCAAGTGCGGATGGAGATATCATACCTGTGAGGGTGATTTAAATGGTAGCAATAACATATCCGAACGATGAGTTCTTGGCCCCGGATGCGGTCACGGAAGCAATAGACCGTTTTGCCAGAGGAAAGTTCCTTGGTTTTGACTTCTGTAGGTATGTCGAACTGAAGGGAAACGAGAGTGTCGAATGGCTTCAGGAAGTTTCTGCACCGCTTGGAGACGCGAAGGCTCTAAGTGCTCTAAAAGAAATCACAGACGGTGGAGAGTTCCCAGAAATCAGCTTTGAACTGTATGAGCACAAGACCGCCGTGACCAAGATGTATGGCCTTCAGATGACATTCACTCGGAATGTTCGAAGGAACACACTTCTGGTCAACATGATACTGGATGGTATGGAGAGGGGTGCAACTTGGTTAGCCAAGCTTATGAACGACCTCATCTTCAACTCTCTGACAAATTCGTGGTCAGTTACAGCATCCACGGAAACCAACGATGAGCCGTGGAATCAGGCGGCTGCTTATGTTTGGAGCGATACCACAAACAGGACACCACTCGTTGACCAAAACGGTATAACCCTGAAGATAAACGACAATTCGTATTGGGACAACGACGTTAATACCGCGTATGTCAGGAAGGACAACTTCCAAGAACTTGAGAACTATCTCCAGACCACGGAAAGTGTGTATTGGACAGTTGACCCGACGACTGGTGGATGGAATGCGATGCTCAACAACGTCAAGTACATCCCGGTCAGTAAAACTTCTGGGATACCTGCCAGCACCGCGTTGTATTTCCGCATGGGTGATAAACCAACCACGTGTTACTTCAAGAACGATATGGCGATGGAAGGCTCTACCGGAGACTATACCACGACCCCCATCACCGACAAGGATGGAAACGCCATACCTGGGAAGTGGCATGTCTATCGGTACTTCGACGACAAGAATCACAATGCCGTCGTACAGATATGGTTCGAGATGTATCCGGTCACAACCCGTAAGAATAGGAAGACCATCGGTATCTTGAGGACACTCTAAACATTTTCCATAAGGGGGGTGCATTTTAACCCCCCTTTAATTTAATGGATGTGATATGATGGAAAGAAAATCGAATTGGATTCGCTGGAAAACGTCGATGTGTCACAGGGGTACAAACAGTGATGGTGATGTGATTATATGGTACAACGGACTAACCTATGACATGTCCCAATCCCCTCTAATCGTCAGTGACCACACTCTTGAGAAGTGGATTGAAGGTGGTGTTTGTGAGTTCGTAGATGGTCCAGAGAAAGAAGTTGTCAAGCCGAAACCGACCCCCAAACCCAAGGAAGAACCCGAAGTCGTTGTGGAACCATTGGACGGGGTGATATCCGTTGATTTGGGAACATTCCCATGTCCACATAAGAAATGCGATAGGAACAGCAATCCCTATTCGGAGTGGTATCATTTCAGGAAACACATGGAAGTAGAACACACAGAGAAGTGGGTTCTGGAAGATGGAAAAGTATTCAAGGTGGGGGGGTAAACCCCCACTTTTCACTATTTAGATTCATAAAAATTACGGAGTGTGTCAAAAATGGGAGATATAGGATTTATAGCAAGAGACAAGAATGTGACTTACGAGTTGACGGGCACAGGTTCCGACTTGAGAAAATACATCGCGTTTGACTTGGGATTGAAATATGGAACCAAGCAGGTTAAGGCGGTATTGACCTTAGACGCATTGTCGGAAGATTGGGGTACATTTGTAGATGTCACTGAAGAAGCTCGTAGTACGAGTGGAAGCACATTCACCGCAATACCTGCACCGTCTGCCCAATATGACGCACTTTATATATGTTTAGAAGAACCTGTTCCCGGCCTCAGGATGGGCATAGACACTGCCGGGGTTGACGCGGGTTCTTTGGCCGCAACATGGGAATATGTTGGAGATACCGATGCCGGTGGTAAACCAATTACGTGGTACGACCTAAACGAAGAAGATGGGACCACATCACTCACCGCGGGAACATCAACATACAGTGTGAAATGGTTCATGCCTTCAGATTGGGAGAAGTCCACGTTAAGAGGCATAGAAGGATATTGGGTCAAGTTCATGGTCGGTACTGTCGGATATGGAACCGCTCCTGTATTGGAAAGTATCGAAGCGGTATATCCCAAGGATTCTGTGTCTGTTGTAGTCATGGATGATTCAACCGATGCGTTTGACCTTCATGTGAACTCCTATGCTACTGCGGGTTCTGTGACCGACAATGACCTTATTCCAGTTGGGGCCACAAAGGGAATGATTGTGGACGGTGTAAATGACCGCATTACAAACATGACTATCAAGAACTTAGCGTCTGCCGAAACAGTCACAATCATAGTGGGAGATTTCAATATAAGGCAAGATGATATATCTTCTACAGTGACTTATCCCGGATATGCACGGTTGGTAGATGGTGATGGAAGTACTCTTGCTGATATAGAACCAGACCAAGCGTTCACTGAAGATTGGGGCATCGCGAAGGGTACACAGAGCACTACTACATTACAGGACACAGATAAAACATGGTCGGTTGACCAATTCGCTGGAAAAACCATTGTTGCTCATACAGAATCAAGCACTACAGAAACGCATCCTATTATAAGCAACACATCAAACACAATCACCATAACTGGACCGTGGGCAACAACTCCTGTAACCAGTGTAACTCACTACGATATAAAATCTACTCGTAACGCATTGGTAGTTAGATTGGCGAGTGGTTCTATAGACATTGATGAAATGACACTGGATGTAAACCCAAAAACATACCATTACAAAACGACACCACCCGACTTAGCCAACAATCAAGACACACAAGGATTGTCGGATATAAAGGGTAGAGTTGTTACAGTGGGTGCTGGAGCCGATGGTGCGGCTGTTACTGGAAACCCGAACTTGGTGGCCGGAACTGATGGCACTAATGCCCAGACTCTTTCTGTTGATAGTGGTGGACAACTACAAACCGCCCACGATGTGAATACAAACCCCTTATTCTCGAAAGTGACAGATGGAACAGACGAGTTGGATATAGCCACGGATGGTTCTGCCGCTAAGACGAAGGGTGTTCAGGTAATGGGGACTGACGGAACCAACGCACAAACATTGTCAACCGACAATGGAGGTCAGTTGGAAACGGCACACGACGCCAACACAAATCCTATTTTCGTAAAGACAACCGATGGAACCAACGAAGTCGACGTCCTTGTAGAAGACGCGGCTTCTGGTGGTGGAGAGAAGGGGTTTGCGGCAATGGTTGTGCGTAAAGACACAGCGGCAGCACTTTGCGATACAGATGGTGACTATACCATGCTTATCACAGATGCGAATGGCAAACTCCACGTGTATGATTCTGGCATAACGGATATCACACATGAAGAAGACGCTGTTCATGGTTCTGGAGACAAAGGTGTTATGGCATTGGTTGTAAGGAGCGATACCGCAACGGCTTTAGCCGCAGATGGTGATTACATACCACTCATTGTAGATGCCAATGGAAGGCTTCATGTTCTTGACCAAAACAGTGCTGATATAAAAACAGCAATCGAAATCATAGATAATATTGTTCTTGCTGAAGATGCTGTGCATAGCACTGGAGATAAGGGCGTGATGGCATTAGCGGTTCGTCAGGACTCTGCTACGGCACTTGCGGCAGATGGGGATTACGTCCCGATGATTGTGGATTCAACCGGACACCTTCATGTGTTGGATACAAACTCTGGAAATATGCTGACGGCCTTACAACTCATAGATGATACCGTGGCGGCTGAAGGTGCGGCAGCAACGAAGGGTATTCAGATAAGTCTAGATGATGGTACTGATACTCAGTTTGCACAGTGCAATGCAACGGGCGATTTGAAGGTGACATTGGACAGCGAAGTTGTCTCCACATCAGAAACAGTTCCTAGTACCATTCTTAATGGTTTGAAAACGGTCACCACCGCCGGAACCGCTGAAGCTTTAGCGGGTTCGACATCGTGCAAGTCGGTAACAGTTAGAGCAGAGATAGACAACACGGGTTATATCTATGTGGGCAATTCTGGTGTGGATAGCACGAATGGATATCTCTTAGAAGCTGGAGATACCGTTTCGTTGGACATTGCGAACTTATCGACTGTATATATAGACAGTAGTGTAAATGGAGAAGGGGCGTATTATATAGGGGTGAATTAGATGGCTAGGAGTGGTTCCACACCCAGTATCAGAGGTCTACTTGCCGCGTCTAAGCAGGTTGATGTAAAATTTTGCTCACAATCGCATGGTAAAAGTTCGGGAACAAATATGTGGGGAACTGCGCAGGAACCTTACGATACTTTACAGACAGCCATTGACCAGATTGGAGAAGATGAACATCACGTGATATATGTAGATGAAAACGAACTTTCTACAGCGCAGAATATCAATACGGGTGATGCAACGTCCTACAAATCAGCAACTCTGATATTCCCCAGTGCATATACAGCGGGGTATTATGCGGGAATAGGTGCGCTGACGTTGGGCGACAATTGGGAATTGACAGTGGAAAACGCAAGCATCGCGTCCGTTGCAGAAACCGTAGGTTTGACTTGGGGTGTTTTACACTTTAAGAGTTGTTATTTGCCGGACAGTTGCGGAACAACCACTACCGATTATACTATCGAATCATGTTTAATGACTACTACTGGATGGGCGGCATTTGGAGCAACCGGGGCATATAGACGGGGATATGCGTTTGACCCCTTAAGAGGAACCGGACTCATGTTAGTTTCTGGAGAAGTGAAATCATCCGGATTGACAACACATGACCCAGGAACAGACTCTGACAGCCACGAAATACAATTGGTGGCTAACGATGGCGATGTTCTACAAACCGGGTCTATAAAGATAGCATACGGTACTGACCCATACATGGTAATCAGTCCACCCAACGGTTCTGGAACAAAAACCGCATCACTGCACATCAATGACACTTACATGAATCCGGCCAACCCAAGCAATTATGACTTGGGAACCGCACTTGCAAAATTCAAAGATTTGTACCTATCTGGAAATATTTATGTCGATGGCACTGTGGATGGTGTT
>Ga0307379_10000680_pt1 | contig 56014 bp, 39 predicted proteins | sample UN2MG_FD_202237 | JGI IMG/M metagenome (GOLD analysis project Ga0307379, IMG submission 202237) | Soil microbial communities from Risofladan, Vaasa, Finland - UN-2 | ecosystem: Environmental > Terrestrial > Soil > Coastal area > Acid sulfate soil | place: Finland: Risofladan, Vaasa | collected... | reverse complement strand
GTAACGGCCGTGGGGTTTCTTCCAAAAATAGACTGGGGTTGTTTTTCCCGCGCCCGTGGGAGTGAGTCCACCTGCAAGTCCGGCCCGCACCCTCAGCCCACGGCGAGCTTGCATGCCCGTCCGCCGGAGAATACAATGCTCGCGGGGAGCCATTCCACGGAGCACAGGAGAAGTCCATGGGAGCGCGATGGCTGGCCGCCGTGTTCGTTGTCGCCGCGGGCGCCGTGTGGGCCGAGCCGCTCGGCAACATCAAGGTCGTGAGCGACAAGGCGCCCGATTGCTCGTCGCTCGAGGCGCTCGTCGCCTCGATCAGCCGCGAGTGCAAGACGGATGACGAGAAGGCGATCGCGATCTACAACGCCTGCCGCTATCTCTACTACCACCACGCCTATCCCGGCGAGCCGGGCGGCCTGGGCGCGCTCAAGATGATCAACGTCTACGGCTGGGGCCTCTGCGGCGGACAGCATAGCGTGCTGGCCGCGGTGTGGGAGAAGGCGGGCTTCAAGTGGCGCTACCGCGGCTGGCCCGGCCACACCACGGTCGAGTGCCAGTACGGCGGCCGCTGGCACTACTTCGACACCTTCCTGAAGTTCTACTGCTGGATGCCCGACGCCAACGCCTCCGGCGGCCGCACCGTCGCGGGGCAGCAGGACATCAAGGCCAATCCCGCCCTCGTCAGCGACGCCTTCGTCCTCGACCAGGGCCGCAAAGTGTGGTACATGAAGGACAACCGCTTCGAATACCTCGGCGACAAGGCGAACTGGACGGCTCCCGCGTTCCTCGTGTGCGGCGATTCGCTGCCCGGCGTGATCGCCGGCTGCAAGGCGAACCGCGACGCCGGCAGCCCCCGCGGCTGGGCGAGCATCCAGTTCGACGAGGCCCGCTACAACACCGCCGTGAACCTTGGCGTCGGCTACGCCCTCACCCTCGACTGGGACAAGGTCGAAGGCGCCTTCTACTTCAACGGCAAGGACAAGGCGCCCTTCCACTCCTGCGGCGACAAGAACTACCGCAACTGCGCCTCCATTGGGCCGCTGCTCGAGCCCTACGCGGGTAAGGACCGACGCCAGACCTGGTCGAACGGCACGCTCGTCTTCAAGCCCGACCTGCGCAACGACGCCTTCCTCGCCAGCCTCCAGCAGGCCGACAACGTCGCCTGTGAGGGCGGCGCGCTGAAGCCCAAGGACGCCGCCAAGCCGGCCAGCTTCGTCGTCGAGATGGCCTGCCCCTACATTGTGGCGAAGGCAAGTGGCAAGCTCACGGGCGACGACGCGAAGGCCGAGGTCTCGAAGGACGGCAAGGCCTGGGCCGCGGTGGAGATTACGGACTTCGCGAAGTCCGTAATGGGCAGCTACCGCTACCTCGTCCGCGTCACCTTCACCAAGCCCATCACCGCCCTCGAACTGACGAGCATCGTCCAGCACAACCAGGAGGCGTTGCCCTTCCTTGCACCGGGCAGGAACACGGTGACCATCACGGCGGAGAACCCGCAGGCGCTGGGCAAGAACCGCCTCGTTGTCACCTATGCCTACTGCCTGGGATCGCGGAACTGCTCCTACGAGCAGGTCTTCGACAAGGGCGCCGAGGTCGCCAGGGCGCACTACGCGAGCTGGGCCGAGACGCCGATCGTGGTCCAGAAGATTGTGGACAAGTTCCCCTACACCTTCGAGGTCCCGATTCCCACGCCCAAGGGCAAGTACCCCGTGTATCCGCGCATGGTCTTGCTGCGACGCGAGGTGCTCGCGCCCGGCCAGGAGCCGATGGCCACGCCCACGCCGCCCTCCACGCCGACGGTCGGCGCGAACGACGTCCTCGCCACAACGCCCAACCCGTGGCTCATCGGCGCCGCGAAGCCCGCGAGCCGGGCCGACGTGCCGACGAAGGCCACTACTTTCCCCCTCAAGCGCGTCTCCTACGTGAACCTGAAGGGCGAGGTCTTCGCCCACAACTTCATCAAGTGGCTCAAGCCCAACGACCCGGCCGGCCCCGCCGCTTGGATCCTGCTCATCGGCGTGGACGACGTGAAGCTGCCCGAGGCGAAGAATCTTGCCTCCGCCAAGCTCACCTTCTATGTCATCGAGGCCCACGACAAGGCGAACATGGAGGCCGCCGCCGTCCTCCTCAAGGCGCCCTTCGAGGCTGGCAAGCCCTACGACTTCAAGGGCCTCGGCGACAACGTCGGCTCGGCCATCGTCAAGCAGGGCGCGGGCCGCGACAAGGTCTTCGACCCGCCGCTGCGCTACGAGATTGACGTCACGAAGGCGGTCCGCACCTGGATCGGCGGCGAGAAGCCGCACGGCCTCGCCCTCCGCATCGTGCCCAATCGCGGCGTGGACGACGGCTGGACCGTCCGCTTCACCCCCTCCAAGGACAAGCTGCCCGAGCTGGAGATCACGACCTATAAAGAGTGAAGAGAGTGGCCCACGAATCGCGCGAATGACGCGAATGAAGCAAAGAGAAGAGAGAGACTTGGGTAGGAGGCGTGGAGGCCGGGCCCGACCGCAGGGCTTTCCGCGCTTCCCAATGCTCTTTCCCTTTTCCACTCTCATTCGTGTGATTCGCGTGATTCGTGACCCAGATCTTCTTCCCGCTGCTGTCGTGGGATGAAAAGGAAGGGCCTTGGCTGAGATTGTCCATCCAGACGAGAGCTACGCGCTCATGGGCGCCTGCTTCAACGTGTACAACGAGAAGGGCTCAGGCTTCCTCGAACCCGTCTACCAGGAATGCCTCGAGATCGAGCTGGAGCACCAGGGGATCCCGTTCGAGGCCCAGAGGGAGATCATCCTCCATTACCGTGACAGGGAGCTGAAGCAACGGTACAAGCCCGACCTCATCTGCTACGGCAAGATCATCGTCGAGGCCAAGGCCGTGGCACACTTGCTCGACGAACACCGCGCGCAATTGCTCAATTACCTCAACGCCACAGGCCTGAAGCTCGGCATCCTCGTCAACTTCGGCCACCACCCGAAGCTGGAGTACGAACGGATCATTCTCACCGGCAAGGCAGGGGATCTGGCAAAGTAGGGGACGTTCGGACACCGGTGGGCCCTCATGCCCGACGGTCGCCCGGCTCTCTGTTCCTAACCCCAATCGAGTCTTTCTGCTTCGTGTCTGCTCCGTTTCTTCATTCGCGTGATTCGTGTGATTCGTGGGCCACTCCTATGGATTTCTCTTCGCTTCCCGATACCCCGCGCCTGGCGGACCTGCGCCGGCGGGTGCGCGACGCGATGGAGCGGCCGCCCGTTCGCTGGGACTGCCCCGCGCGCATTGACGAGCGCTTCATGGGCCAGCCGCTCGCCGTCCGGAAGGCGCGGGCAATCGCCCTCAAGCTCTCCAAGATGCCCACCGACCTGTGGGATGGCCAGCTCCTCGCCGGCTCGATGACGCTCGAGGAGCCACGCGTCCACGCCGAATGGGGCTTCCCCGACTACGTGACCGACGCCGAGCGCGACGCCGCGCGCCAGCGCGGCCTGAGCATCCACTCCGTCTTCGGCCACGTCGTGCCCGACTATCCGACCCTGCTGGCCAAGGGCCTCCGCGGCATCCGGGCCGATGCCGAGGCCCAGCGGCCCCTCGCCACGACGCCGCAGGAGACGGCCTTCCTCGACTCTGTCGCCATCGCCCTCGACGCGGTCATTGGCTTCGCGGCCCGCCTCGCCGCCCGATGCGACGCTGCGGCCGCTGAAAAAGACTCCGGGAGTCTTTTTTCTCCGCTGCGCGCGGCAGAGATTCGCCAAATGGCGGCCAATCTGCGCCAGGCGCCGGCGGGGCCGGCGCTGACCTTCTGGCAGGCCCTCCAGAGCGTGTGGCTGCTCCACATGGTCTTCCACTCGACGATGAACGGCAACGCGATGGGCCGCCTCGACCAGTATGCCTGGCCCCTGCTTGAGGCCGACCTGGCCGCCGGCCGGCTCGACATGGCCCAAGCCTTCGAACTCGTCGGCTGCTTCTGCCTGAAGTTCAACGAGCGGGCGAAGACGACCGACGACCAGCGCCCCGACGCCCGCGAGCCCGAGCCTGTTGATCCCGCCCGCCGCACGCGCCACTACACGTCGTCGCAGATCGGCACCCGCCGCGACGGCCTCGACGCCACGAACCATTGGCTCCAGAACACCATCGTCGGCGGCCTCACGCCCGATGGCCACGACGGCACCAACCCCCTGTCGTTCCTCCTCCTCGAAGCCTATCGCCGCAACGAGATGACCAACCCGCTGCTCACGGTGCGCGTCCACCGCGGCTCGCCCGACGCCCTGCTCCGCCACGCCTGCGAGGTGCTCAAGGACGGTGGCGGCATGCCCGCGCTCTTCAACGACGAGGCGCTCGTGCCCGCACTCGAACGCCTCGGCATCCCGACCCCCGACGCGCGCGACTACACCAACGACGGCTGCTGGGAGGTGATCCTCCCGGGCCGCACGAACTTCGTGTTCCAGCGCCTCAGCCTGATGCTGTGCCTGCTCTGGGCGCTCGGCCGCGACCGCTCCGAGGCCGCGCCCGACACGGGCGACCCGCGCGGCTTTGCCAGCTTTGGCGACGTGTGGCGCGCCTTCGCCGCTCAGGCGGACGCGATGGTCGGCCGCGTCGTGCGCAGCGTCACCGAGACGTGCAATGATCGCAGCACGATCGCCCCCGTGCCCCTGCTGAGCGCGCTGATGGACGGGGCGATCGCGTCGCGGCGCGACATGACGGCGGGCGGCTCGAGGTACCGCACCTTTGGCATGCTCGCCGAGAGCGCCGCGCACGCCATTGACTCGCTGGTGGCGATCAAGACGGTCGTCTTCGAGCACAACGCGGCCACGATGGCCGAGCTGTGCGACGCGCTCGCCGCGAACTTCGTCGGCCACGAGCCGCTGCGGAAGAAACTCCTCGACGCCCCCAAGTACGGCAACGACGACGAGCGCGCCGACGCGCTCGGCCGCGAAGTCATTGCTGCCTTCACCGAAGGGGTCGCCTGCCACGCCGCGACCCATCGCGCCAGGGTGCTCTTCCCCGCCGGCGTCGCCACCTTCTCGTGGTACATCGGCATCGGCGAGGGGCTGGGCGCGTCGCCCGACGGGCGGCTCGCCGGCGAGCCGGTTTCCTCGAACTTCTCGCCCGCGCTCGGCCGCGACCTCGACGGCCTCCCCAGCGCCATCCTCTCCTACGCCAAGATGCACCACGAGCGCTTGCCCGCCGGCGGCCCGCTCGACCTGCGGCTGGCGCGGCGCCTGGTCGAGGGCGACGAGGGCACGGGGCGCATGGCCGCACTCGTCCGCAGCTTCGTGGACACGGGGGGCTCGATGATGACCCTCACCGTGGCCGACACCGAGGAGTTGCGCGCCGCGCAGCGCGAGTCCGATCGCCATCGCTCGCTCCGCGTGCGCATGGGCGGCTGGTGCGCCTACTTCACCATGCTCAGCCGCGAGCAGCAGGAGCACCACATCCGCCGCCAGGAGGCCCGTCCGTGAGCGCCGCCGAAGGGCTCATCTTCGACCTCGACACCTTCGCGGTGCACGACGGCCCCGGCATTCGCATGGCCGTGTATCTCAAGGGCTGCCCGCTCGCCTGCCGCTGGTGCCACAGCCCCGAGTCGATCCGCCCCGAGCCCGAGGTGATCTTCCTGCGAGACCGCTGCGTGCTGTGTGGCCGCTGCGGGGCAGTCTGCCCGCAAGGCGTGCACTCCCTGGCCGGCGGGCGTCACACGCTCGACCGCGAGAGGTGCGTCGTCTGCGGCCAATGCGTCGAGGCCTGCCCGTCGGGCGCGCTGGCCGTCAAGGGCGTTCGCGTGACCGCCGAGTCGGTCGTCGCCAAGGCCGAGCGCCTCAAGCCCTTCTTCGCGCACTCGGGCGGCGGGGTGACGCTGACCGGCGGCGAGGTGACGGGCCAGAGGGACTTCGCCGAGGCCGTGCTCGCCGGCTGCCAGGAACGCGGCATTCACACGGCGATCGAGACGTGCGGCGCCTGCCCCTGGGAGGCCCTGGAGCGGCTGGCGGCGCGGAGCGACCTCGTGCTCTACGACCTGAAGCTGATGGACGATGCGGAGCACCGCCGCTGGACAGGCGCCCCCAACCGCCGGATTCTCCACAACGCCAAGCGGCTGGCCGGGCGGAACGTCATCGTGCGCATACCCCTCATCCCCGGCATCACGGACACCGAGGTGAACCTGAGCAGCCTCTATGCCTTTCTGGGCGACAGCGGGTTGAGGTGCGTGGAGTTCCTCCCCTTCAACCCCGCCTCGGCGGCCAAGTACGAGTGGCTCGGCCTGCGCTTCGAGGTTGCGCGCGAGCCCCAGGACGCCGCCCGCCTCGAGGCAATCGCCCAACGCGCCCGGAAGGCCGGCCTCTCCGTCTCCTGACTACATCGCCCTCCCAGCAGGGGGGGGGCAGGAAAAGAACGTCAACCCGCCTTCCTGGCCTTCACGGGCGGGGCGGGGCTGGCGCGCTCCAGGTCGAGCTTGCGCTTCCCCTTGGAATGCGTGGCTTCGTAGAAGACGCCCTTCTCGATGACGAGGCAGGCGGGGGGGCGGCTGCCGTAGTGTCCGCACATCCCAACGTCCACCCGAATCAGCCGGCCGCCGGCCCGGACCGTGACGCCATCAGTCGAGACAGTGTGGCCGACGACCATCCGGTTCGCCCCGTACTTGCTGAACACTTCGTCGAGCGCCTTGGCGACCTCATCCTCGTCGCCCAGGGCCAGAAAGCGGGTCCACAGCGGGCCGGTGTCGCTCATGGCCAGCCCCTCCTCGTCCTCCTTCCCCAGCTCCTTGCGGATCGTGTCGTTGATCTGGCCGAGCGACAGGCGGGCGCACTCGGGCAGGAGGCCGGCGTGGGCGAAGAGCACGTCGTTGATCTGGATGACGGCGTTGTGGCTGCGAATCCACTTGCCGTAGACGCCCTCGGCGCTCATCGCCTTGCGGAAGTCGTCCTTAGTGCCGAACGCCTTGATCTCGCCGGGGTGGAGGTAGAACCAGACGTCCGCCAGCACCATCGCCTCGTGGTTGCCGATGAGGGCGTGGACGGCGCCGCCCGCCTTCGCAGCCTGGGCCTCGAGCTTCATCAACAGGTCCATCGCCTTGCGGGAGTCCGGGCCGCGGTCGAACACGTCCCCGGTCTGCACGAGATGCGTCTTGCCGGCCGCCCAGTCGTTCCGCTCGTCCACCACGCCGGCGGCGTGGAGGGCCTTGACGAACTGCTCGAAGTCGCCGTGGACGTCGCCGACGGCCACGATGCGCTCGACGCCCTTCCACGTGTCCTGCTGCGCGGGTGCCGCACAGCCGGCGAGGAGCAGGCAGAGCAGAAGGCATCTGGGAGCTAGTCGCATGGCAACTCGCCTGGTGAGCAGGCCGCGTCCTGTCTTGACGGCGTTGCACCAACCTGCCATCATTATGCCGTGACGGGGCCGCGTGTGCAACGGGGGACGTGAGATGAGGCGTGCCGAGGCTGTCATCGCGGCGGCGATCCTGGCAGGCAGCGCCGCGCTCATCTTCACCCACCTCGGGCATTACGCCTTCTGGAACGACGAGGCGTACACGGCGCTCCTGGCCAAGAGCGTGTGGCGGACGGGTGACACCCACGCTGTCCTCGGGCACAACGTCATCGCGTTCCAGGGCGGCGCGGCGCTGGAGAACCTCCGCCACCGCTTCGACCCGCCCCTGGCCTACTACGTGGCGGCCCCGTTTCTCGGCCTCCTGGGCGACCACGCGCTCGCGGGCCGCCTGCCGTTCGCCCTCTGCGGCCTGGCCACCATCGCCCTGATGGTGCGCTGGGCCTGGCGTGAGCGGGCGAGCCGCCTCACGTGGCTCGTCCTCGCCATCGCGGTCCTGGGCAACGTGTCGCTGATGCTCTACTCGCGCCAGTGCCGGTACTACTCCCTGGCCATGCTGTGCTCGACCGCGCTCGCCTACCTCTATCTGCACTGGAATGGCAGCCGGCGCGGTCTGGCGGCGATGGCCGCGGTGTCGGTGTGTCTGCTGGCGACGAACTACATCAACTACGCCGCCTTCTACGCCTGCGCCGCCGTGGACTACCTGGCCTGGGGCCGCATGCGCCGCCGCTTCTCGCGGCGCGACCTCCTGCTGCTCTTCGCCCCGCAGCTCATCCTGGGCGCGCTCATCGTCAGCGTGTGGAACCCCCTCGGCAAGGCCGTGGTGCCCCACGAGAGCGCCTCGTGGCTCGCCGACAAGGCGACGCTACTCTGGTGGAACCTGCGCGACCTGAACCGCTGCGAGTTCGGCGTCGGGCTGCTCCTCCTCGCCGCGCCGCTGCTCTACCTCGCGGGTCGGCTGGGTTGGCCCGCACGACGCGCGACGGTCTCCCAACCCCCCTCCCTCTCAGGGAGGGGGAAGGGGGAGGGTGGAACCACGGTCCGACCCTCACCCTGCCCTCTCCCTGGGAGGGAGAGGGGTTGCGGGACCCAGGGCGATCTCTGGCTCCTGCGTGGCTTCGCTGCACTGCTCGCGTACGTGGTGGCGGCCACGCTCCTCTCGCCACAGCCCGTGGGCGTCACCGACGCGGCCGACGTGCGCTACCTCGTGCCCTTGATCCCCCTGTGCGTCATCCTGGGCGTGCGTTCCCTGCGGACTCTGACGCGACGGCTGCCCGCGGCGGCCGACCTCCTCGCCATCGTGGCATTCGGCACGAACCTGCTGCACGGGGCGCCGCTGTGGGGCGACCCACCGCGCTCGACCATCGCCGAATACGTCGGCGAGCTGGCCCACCCGCGCGAGACGGCCTACGGGGCCGCCGCCGCGTGGGTCAACGACTACGTCGCGGACGGCGCGAGCGTGTGGGTGCTGCCCGAGTACGCCGTGTCGCCGCTGATGTTCCACGCGCCGAAGGCCGTCTACGCCTGGCAGCTCAGCGACCCGCCGCACGAGCAGTTCCGCGGCCTGCCCGACATCCATTTCAAGGACCGGGTGCCGCCCGACTACATCATCGCCTTCGGCCCGGTGGTGGGACCGCTTCGCAAGGTCCTCGAGGGTTGGCGGCAGAAGGGCCTGCGCTACTACACCGCCGAGACGCTGCCCAACTACTGGCGCGACACCACGCGCCCCGAGCTGTTCTGGCACGCCTTCCGCCCCGTCGAGACGTTCGACAGCGGCGCCGAGGGCGTCCACATCTTCCGCCGCGCGGCGCAGCTCCCGGCGCAGCCGTGAGCGGCCGCCGCGAGAACGGGGCTGAGGCACCGAGGCGCGGGGTCACATCTTCATTTCGCACATGGCGGCTATGTGCCAAATGAAGATGTGACCCCAACAGGAAAGGAGGTCGGCCATGTCGGACGCGTTGCGGGAAATGGATTCGTGGACCAGTGAGGAGGTGGCCCGTTTCAAGGACGAGGGGCGTGCGCCGTACGAAGTCGCCCTCGAGACCCTGGAGGCCGGCGGCCCCCCCGCGCTGGTCGCCGAGGGCGATTCGTGGTTCGACTACCTGCCAGGCACCGACGTGATTGACTGCCTGCGCCGCCGTCACGGCTACCGGATCGGCAACTACGCGAATGCCGGCGACACCCTGGAGAACATGATCTACGGCACGGGCATCAACAAGCGATTCGAGCGCACCGCGCCCACCATCGGCACCGTGCTGCGCCGCCTCGGCCAGCTCAAGCCCAAAGTCTTCCTCTTCTCCGGCGGCGGGAACGACGTGGCGGGCGAGGAGTTCGAGTCGTACCTGAACCACAGGGACTCCGGGCTGCCCGTCCTGCGCGAGGACTTCCTGGATCGCATGGTCAACGTCGTCTTCCGCAAGTACTACGAGGACCTGATCGCGAAGGTCGCCGCCGTGTCGCCGGAGACCTACGTCGTGACCCACGGCTACGGCCACACGGTGCCGACGGGCGAAGGGGTGGACATCTTGTTTTTCCGGTTCGCCGGCCCCTGGCTGCGGCCCGCCTTGGCCAGGAAGGGAGTGCTGGACCCCATCGAACAGCGGCACACCGTCGTCAGGGTCATCAACACCTTCAACCTCATGCTGTCAAGCCTGGCCGCGAACCATCCGAAGTTCTGCTATGTGGACCTGCGGGACATGATTGATCCCGACCGCGACTGGGTGAACGAGCTGCACCTGTACAACAGCGCGTACGCGCGCGTCGCCGCCCGGATTGACCAGGCGATCCAGGCCCTGCCCTGACGCGGCGCCGGCCGGTGACCCGGCAGCCCGAGGATCCGGGGCGGGAATACATTCCTCCTTCCCGATTGTCGGTCGCGGTCTCTTGACAATCCGGCTTGCGGGGGGTAGCATTCCGTGAGGGCCGGAGTGGGCCGCATCGTGGCTTCGCCAACGGCTTGAGCATCGAGGAGGCCGCGGAGGCCCACCGCCACGAGCGGAGCGGTCGCCCGATGGGCGGCGAGCGGTTCGCCACCCGACTGGAGGCACTGCTCGGCCGCATGTCGGCCAAATCAGGACAAGGAAGGAGCCACCCATGCGGCTCAGCCGCCGCAGGTTTCTGAATGCCCTGGGTCTGGGGGCCGCCGCGCTGACCGTGCCGCGCGCGGCCGCCCGCTCCGCCGCCTCGGCCGCGCCCGCCGCCGGAAAGCCCAACATCGTCTTCATCCTGGCCGATGATCTGGGCTACATGGACACGGGTTTCCAAGGCAGCACGTTCTACGAGACGCCGAACCTGGACCGCCTGGCCACCGAGGGCGTGATCTTCACCGACGCCCACTCCAACGGCGCCAACTGCGCCCCCACGCGGGCCAGCCTCATGTCGGGCATGTACACCCCGCGCCACGGCGTGTACACGGTGGGCACGTCGGAGCGCGGCTCCAGCACCCACAGGAAACTGATCCCCACGCCGAACACCGTGACCCTGCGCGGCGATATCATCACGGTGGCCGAGTGTCTCAAGGCCGCCGGCTACGTCACCGCCAGCATGGGCAAGTGGCACCTGGGCGACGGGCCGCTGGGCCCGTGCGGCCAGGGATTCGACCTCAACGTGGGCGGCAATACGGCGGGCTCCCCCCGGTCGTACTTCAGCCCGTACCACAATAAGGACCTGCCCGACGGCCCCGCGGGCGAGTACCTGACGGACAGGTTGACGGACGAAGCGGTCAAGTTCATCGGCGCCCACAAGGACCGCCCCTTCTTCCTCTACCTGCCGCACTACGCCGTCCACTCGCCTTTCCAGGCCAAGCAGCAGATGGAAGCGAAGTACAAGACCAAGCCGCCGTTCCGGGGGCAAAAGAACCCCACGTATGCCGCCATGATAGAATCCCTGGACCAGGGCGTCGGCCGGATCCTCAAGGCCCTCGACGATGCCGGCGTGGCCGGCCGCACAATGGTCGTCTTCTTCTCCGACAACGGCGGCGTGGGCAGAATCACCGACAACACGCCCCTCCGCGGCTACAAGGGCATGCCGTACGAGGGAGGGCACCGCGTGCCGCTCACCGTCCGCTGGCCCGGCCGCGTCAAGCCCGGCACCCGCTGCGACGCCACCGTGGTGGGCCTCGACTTCTACCCCACGCTGCTGGAGATCGCCGGGGCCGCCCCACCCGCCGGCCAGCCAATGGACGGAGCCAGCCTCGTGCCCCTCCTGACGGGCGAAGGGGCCTTCGACCGCGGCCGCGCGGTCTATTGGCACCTGCCCATCTACCTCGAAGAAGGCGGCAAAGGCTGGCGGTGCACCCCGTGCAGCGTCATCCGAAAGGGCGACCTCAAACTCATCGAGTTCTTCGAAGACAACCACGTCGAACTGTACGACCTCAAGGACGACCTCGGCGAGTCGAAGGACCTGGCCGCCGCCCAGCCCGACAAGGCCAAGGAACTCCTGGCCGACCTGAAGGCGTGGCAGAAATCCGTGAACGCCCCCATTCCCACGCAATTGAACCCCGGGTACAACCCCTCCGCCCGTGCCGGCAAGAGCGGCAGGAAGGGCGCCGCGGCCGCCGAGGAGTAGCGGCTAGGGAACGAAGACCCACCACGCCATGCCGCCCTGTCGCGTCGGCACGGCACCAGATGAGCATGGCGTCGCTCGAACCAGTACACAAGGGTCTGTGAGGGGACGCTTTCGGCACCGTCAGCCAAGGAGAGGTGCAGGATGAACCGCCGCACGTTCCTGAGGGGCGTTGCCGCCATTCCCGCCGCGGCGGCGCTGGCCCGCCTGACATCAATCCGGACGGCCCGGGCGGAGGACGCCCCGCCCGCGCGGCCGAACGTCGTCCTCTTCCTCGTGGACGACCAGGGCTACGGCGACCTGGCGCTGCACGGCAACCTGCAGTGCCAGACGCCGCACATGGACGCCCTCGCGCGGGAGTCGGTGGAGCTGACCGACTTCCACGTCTGCCCCGTCTGCGCCCCCACGCGGGCCAGCCTGCTCACCGGCCGCTACCACTTCCGCACGGGCGTGACCGACGTCTTCGGCGACTCGTGCAAGATGAGGCCCGAGGAGGTGACGCTGGCCGAGGCCCTCCGCACCGCCGGATACGCGACGGGCATCTTCGGCAAATGGCACCTCGGCGATGAGAAGCCCCACCGGCCCATGGATCAGGGCTTCGACGAGTCGCTCGTCTTCAGGGGAGCGTCCCTGCGCAAGTACTTCGACCCGCCGCTCCTCCATAACGGCGCGCCCAAGGCCGTCAAGGGCTACTGCACCGACATCTTCGTGGATCACGCCATCGGCTTCATCCGCCGCCACAAGGACCAGCCGTTCTTCGTCTACGTGCCGACGAACCTGATCCACACGCCGCTCCAGGTGGCCGAGTCGTACTCCGCCCCGTTCAAGGCCCTGGGCCTCGACCAGAAGACGGCCGCCATCTACGGCATGCTGAAGAACGTGGACGACAATCTCGGCCGCCTGCGGGCCGCGCTGAAGGACCTGGGCCTCGACGAGAATACGCTCTTCATCTACACCTCCGACAACGGCCCGTGCGCGGGGTCGGTCACGCTCCAGCGCTTCATGGCTGGGCTGCACGGGCTCAAGGGGACGCCCTTCGAGAACGGCATTCGCACGCCCTGCTTCCTGCGCTGGCCGAAGGGGTTCGAGTGCGCCGGCAAGGTGGACCGCCTGGCCGCCCACATTGACATCATGCCCACTGTGCTGGACGCGTGCGGCGTGGCCCCGCCGGCGGGGGTCAAGCTCGACGGCACGAGCCTGCTGCCGCTCCTCAGGAACCGCGCCGCCCCGTGGCCCGACCGCACCCTGTTCTTCCAGTGGGACGGCGGCCCCACGCCGCACCGGGGCATGGCCTACGCCGTCCGGACACAGCAGTACAAACTGGTCCAGCCGGTCGGGGCCGCCTGCCCGCCCAATCAGAAGCACATCCGGGACCGGTACACGGAACTGTGCGTGGCCCAGGGCAGGGGTCACCTCACCCTGGAGGGCGAGCCGCGGTACCTCCTCTTCGACGTGGCCGCAGACCCTGGCGAGAAACGCGACATTGCCGCGCAGCACCCCAACCTCGTCGAGAAGCTGCGCAAGCAATACGAGGCATGGTTCGACGACGTTTGGACCACTTGGCACCAGCCGAAAGGACAGGTGCCAAATCTCTGATTTTGAATCATTCCCTGCTCCGCAGGGATCCTGACGAATAATTCAAACTTTAAGATGTGACACCCTTCCACCCTTCCATTGTGGTCTCGGCACTTGACTCCACGCTGGCCGGATGTATACTGTCGTGAACGTGTGATTCACGGCTGGCAGCGGCGGCTGCGGCGGATGGGGCGCCCTCAAGTTCGTGAATCCGGACCCTGGACTGCCCGAAATGCGGCCCCCACAAGGCACCACGTGCCCATTTGTCGCACCAAGAAGGCGATGGAATCAGAAACACCGGACATCCAGAAGCAAAGGAGGTAGAGGGGATGAGGGCAAAGGGCATTGTCCTTGTGGTGATCATCCTCATGGTTTCCGGGCTTGCAGGTGCTGAGGGCTATAGGATCCAGTATGACGCTGAAGCAAATAGGGTTCTGCAATTGGGAGGCAATACGCTGAGGGGGAATTTTGCCACGCGGGCAGAGGCCGAAGCCTACCAGAGGTCGCGACCTAAGTTTGAGCAAGACCATTCATGGATTGTTGCTCCACAGGCCGCCAGCCCTCGTCCCCCAGAGCCTCCCGCACGGCCATCAGGAGAGGCTGAACGGCAACGGGCGGCTGAGGAGGAAAGGCAGAGAGCGGTCGAGGCCGAACGGGAAAGGGCCAGATTTGCCACAGCACACAGTGAACTCATGAGGTCTCTTAGAGTAGGAACGCCGACCGCCGTTCCTGGCCTCAAGACCGGCACAACGGCACTGCCGCTCAAAGTCTCAGGCAATCCACCGTCCGGACGTAACCAACAGAGGGCTTCTGAGTCTCTTGAGGCCAAGGTGGAGCATGCCCTGTTTGAGAATAAGAACGCCGACTGGGTGAAGGCGCAGACACGGCTTATCGACGATCGGCTCAGGGAACCAAACCCGTACGCGAATGCGATCTACAAGTCGCTGAAGACGAAAGTCCCTCCCCCTCTGCCCCTCAGGAAGTATGTGATGCTTCAGCCTGGCGACGTCCTGCTGATCTCACCGGAGGATAAGCCGTTCTGGGATCGACTTGCTGACGCATCGTTTTGGATCAATGCAGGCGATAGAGTTTCCTCCCTCTCTCGATCGCCCGCTTCGCACACGGTTCTCTATCTCAAGGAGGTGAACGGCACCAAGCTCTTCCTTGACCATACATCAGAGAGGGGATCTCATGTCATCACCGAAGCGGAGTTCCTGAAAACCTACGGCCAACGTGACGCCGTAGTAGCGCAGCCTGTGAAGGAAGCTGACACCGCCAAGATCTGGGAGGCCACTAAGGAACTGGTAGAGAAGGAGCAGCTAAGACAAGCAAAGAGGAAGGAGAGTGTAGTACCCGATGCTTTCCGAGATCTGAGCGGCTTTGGCCTCTATGGCGCTGACAACATGGTTTGCTCAGAAGCGAGCCGTTGGGTCTTGGTCAATTCTGGCCTGAAGATTCCCGAGAGCGCGTCTCCGCTCAAGAGGCACTTGGGTATTCACTATGGTCCAGCGAACTTCTTCAGCGATCGAAGAAACTTCATCATCACGCCCCTGTATGGTGTTCCCAAGTGAGCCAGTGAGGAAAGCTGAGAATGAACAGACCAAGGGTTGTGCTGACGGCCATCGTTCTCTTATGTCTCCCGATGACCTTGTCATGGGGACAGCCGGCGGTATCGGATGAGGCGAAACGGCATTTCGACCGCGGCATGGCCGCAGTCGAGATGGCGAAGTCGCCCGAGGATTATGGAGCCGCAATCAAGGAGTTCGAGCAGGCAGTCAGGCTTGCCCCTGATTGGCCAGATGCCTATTACAACCTCGGAACGGTGCAGGCGACGGCGAACAAATACAGTGCTGCGATAGCGAATCTCAAGCAATACCTCAGGCTCGCCCCAAATGCGGCCGACGTTGCAGCGGTGAAGACCCTTATCAACAAACTCGAATTCAAGGCGGAACAGGAAATCACTGACGAGCAAGCGTTGGACATGTTTGGCTCACTGGGGGGGCCGCAATGGGAGATACATGGGAAGAGATGTAAATGGGACGTTTTGGCCATGAAGGGATTTCGAAGAGCAGGGCATAAGATTCTGGTCCGGCACATCTACCAGGTTGCTGACAAGACATTGCGTGAGGTCCCTGGGGGTTGTGAGGTTGAGGCAACAGTGATTGGCCGACGGTTGAATTACACCTCAGGCTACATCGTTCATACGAATGTGCCACCTCCAGCAACACGCCTGCAAGCGTATGAGACAAAAGTTGAACTCGAGATCGTGTCCCATACAAAGGTGAAGGCGAAATCAACGACGACGTTTTCATGGGACCATAGTGTCGTGGACCGGTCCACCTATGAATTTGTCAAGAAGAAAGTGGCCGAGCCAGTGAGCCGGACCGACTAAGCGCCAAGGGCTCCCTTGCCCTCACGCCCACACCTGTGCACGATAGCGCGATTGGAGGCAAGAGGGAAAAGGAGCACCGGGGGTGTCAAGAGCACCGGGGGTGTCAAGAGCACCGGGGGTGTCAAGTCTTCAAATATCAAAGAGCACCGGGGGTGTCAAGCCTTCAAATATCAATTATGCCCCCGGCCCTCCACGCAACGGAGGCGGACCGATCCCACGGGTGGATTGTATTGAGCGAGATTGCGGGTGTCAAGGGGCGGCAAGAAGTGGGTGGCCACGAATCGGCACGAAGGCTCACGAAGGTGAAGGCATTCGGCAGTAGACAGTGGACAGTGGGCAGAGGACCGTTTCTCTCGTTGCGAAGCTCCGGCTTCGCTACGGGGGCATGCGGCTCCTGCCGCGAGACGCCGAAGCGGGCCTGGCCCGAGCGAAGCCGAGAGCAGCTTCGGGAATGTGCGTCGCGAAGCAGGAGCTTCGCGACGAGACAGTGAAACCCTCCCGCGGCGAGTTGGCCATCTGTCGGGCAGGAGCAAGACGCCGAAGATGGCCATAAGTGTCCTGCTAATCAGGTCTTACACAGATGCTGTCCAGGACTACAGATCGCCAAACGCAGGGGCGGGGAGATTGGCAATGTGTAGCCTGTTGGCGGACTAGCGCGGGGCAGGAAACGCCTTCGGGAGGCCATAAGTATAGGTCCAGAAAGTGCTTATGTGTAGGCAGCCCGGGCCACTAGTCCGCCAGATCCAGGGGCGGGGGGATTGGCGGCGTAGTAGTGCGCCGCCTAGCCCTTCGGGGGGAAGAGCTCGTCGGCGGTGCCGGACATGAGGCGCTCCTTCTGGGCCTCGGTGAGGCCCAGCTCGTCGAAGATGGCGAGGTCGGTCTCGATGTGCCACTTCTGGCGGGCGAGGCCGCCGGGCAGCGTGCCATCGGTGCCGAACATGACGCGCTCGGGGCCGCAGAACTCGATGGCGTTGGCGAGGGCCTCCTTGCGAATGTGCTTCGGCGTGCCGCGCGTGGTGTCAATGTAGCTCTGCCAGCGGGCCTTGTCGTAGCCGGCGGCGGCGCGCATGCGGCCCATCACGGCGAGGGCCTCCTCGCACCAGGGCCACGAGATGTGGGCCATGGCGAAGCGGATGTTGGGGTAGTGGACGAGTTTCTCGAGCCACAGAGGGCGGCAGAAGCGGGAGCCGTCGTCGTAGCCGTAGAGGATGCCGGTGTGGAAGAGGATGCGGGCCTTGAGGGCGTGCATGCGCTCCCAGAAGGGCTCGAGGCGCTCCTCGTAGGCGTACCAGTGGTCGGGGATGATCTTGATGCCGGTGAAGCCCATCTCGGTGAGGGCCTCTTCGGCGAGGCCCGCGATGCCGGGGATCGTGGGGTTCACCCAGGCCAGGCCGCCGATGCGGTCGGGCGCCGCGTCGAAGATGCGCTTGGCGACGAGCAGGTTCTCCCGCGTCTTCTGAAGCGACACGCGCTCGGTCTCGGAAATCAGCAGGATGCGCGCGACGCCGAGGGCATCCATCTGCCCGAGCACCTCGGCGGCATCGGTCTGCCCGTGCAGGTGAACGTGACAGTCAACGATCCGCATGGGTCTCTCCTTCATTGTCTCCCCCGGCCCGTGGGCCTTTGGGGGGGTGACCGGGGCAAGCGGCCCGCAGCCCGGTGCGCGCGGTGCCGCCACGCTATTATGCAGCCATCGCTCGCCGGATCAAGTCCTCACATTGCTGCTGGGCACGTGACCCGCCAACCGGGCCTCCCTTGCGTCGCCGGGCCGCGCATGCTATCCTGCCCCCGACGACGAGCCCCACGCAGCGCAGAGGAGCTGAGCACGATGAGCCATACGTCGCTGTTGCTCGCGCTGGCCGTCCTGGCGGCCGGCTGGGCGAACGCAACTGACTACCACGTCGCTCCCTCGGGAGACGACGGCGGCCCGGGGACGGAGCGTCGCCCATTCCGGACCATTCAGAGGGCGGCCGACGCCATGGCCCCCGGCGACGCGTGCATCGTCCGCGAAGGCGTGTATCGGGAGACCGTGAGGCCAGCGAGGTCGGGGGAGGTGGGCAAGCCGCTGCGCTTTCTCGCGCGGCCCGGCGACGTCGTGGTGCTCAACGGCGCCGAACCCATCCAGGGCGCCTGGAGCCTCCACGAGGGCTCGATCTACAAGACGGCCGCCGAAGGGAGCTTCGAGCAGATCTTCGTGGACGGCGAGATGATGATCGAGGCCCGCTGGCCGAACGCTCGGTTCGGGCAGATGCTCGACCGCGGGGTGTGGGCGAAGGCGGGACGGGGCAGCCGCTACGGCAAGATGGTGGACCCCGCGCTTGCGAAGACGGGCCTCGACTGGACGGGCGCGCTCGCCACGCTCAACGTGGCCCACCAGTTTTTCACCTGGAGCCGACCCGTCCGCCAGCACGCCAAGGGCAGCGACACCTTCGAGTACGACAAGGACTTCCCCGGCATCACCAGCTACGCGGACAAGACGACCCCCTGGGAGGATGATCTCTACTATCTCTCGGGCAAGCTCGGCGCGCTCGACAGCCCGACCGAGTGGTTCCTCGACGCCGAGAGCCGCACCCTCTACCTCTGGTGCCCCGATGGCCAGAGTCCCGCCGGACACATCGTGGAGGCCAAGAGGCGCGACTACGCGTTCGACCTCGAGGCGCGCGAGCACGTCGAGATCGTCGGGTTCCACTTCTTCGCCGCCACCTTCCGGCTCGAACGGTGCCGCGACTGCGTGGTCGAGGGCTGCCACCTGCGCTTCCCCACCTTCCAGCGCACCATTCCCGAGATGGAGAACCCCCGCGGCACGTCGGTGAAGACCTATGTGGCCGGCTCCCACAACGCCGTGCGCCACTGTAGCCTCGCCCACAGCCCGGCCTCGGGCCTCACCGTCCTGGGCGACCACAACGTGGTGGAGGACAACCTCATCCACAACGTGTGCTGGAACGGCTGCCTCACCTATGCAGGCATCTCCCTCGGCCCGCTTGGCCCCAGGGAGCCGCCCGCGGAGGAGGCGAAGTACCGCGAGGCGGCGAGCTGCGGCTCCGTCCTCCGCCGGAACACGGTCTTCGACGCCGGGAACGTGTGCATCCACGTCGGCGGCATGCCCGGGATCGTCGTCGAGCTGTGCCACATCCACAGCGGCGGGCGGGCCTCCAAGGACGTGTCGCTCCTCTACACCCAGCTCCCGCACATCTTCGGCACCGTGTTCCGCTACAACTGGGTGCACGACTGCCACGCGCCCCAGATCGCCCTCGGCATTCGCGGCGACGACCAGACGCGGGGCCTCACCGTCCACCACAACGTCGTGTGGAACTGCGACTGGGACGGCATTGTCCTCAAGGGCGACCACAACCGGTGCTACAACAACACGTGCTTCGGCAACCGCCAGAGCGACATCCTGGTCTTCTCGGCCCCCGAGCCGCACAAGCCCTGGCGCGGGCAGTGGCCGTTGCTCAAGGTGCAGAACAGGAACACCGAGGTCGCCAACAACTGCGCTCAAGCCATCACTGCCGCGAGAGGCCGAAAGGCAGGCCCGGTGGGCGGCAGGTCCGAGAACAACTACACGGGACAGGAGCCGATGCTCGCCGACCTGCCGGAACTGGACTTCCGCCCGCGGGAGGGCTCGCCCCTCATCGCCGCCGGCAGAGCTATCCCCGGCATCACCGACGGCTTTGTGGGCAAGGCCCCCGACATCGGGGCCTACGAGCACGGCGGCGAGCGCTGGGTCCCCGGCTGCCGCAACGGCGTGTGGCTCGCGCCGCGCGGGGACCGGCTCGTGGTCTCGCTGCTGATGCCTGTGCCCGGGGCCGTGACGCTCAGTGTCGTGGCGGAGGGCGCGGCCATCTCGTCCGGCCCAACGCTGGGGTTCACTCCCAAGGACTGGATGCGCCCGAAGGAGGTGCGCTTCGAGGCGACGGCGAAGGGCGACGAGCCCATCGCTCTCGTCGTATCGGCCGACGGCCTGGGCAGCCTCCGCATTCCCGACGTCCGCCGGACCGATCCGAGCGCCGGCGCCCGGCACTGGTTCCCGCAGGGCAGCACGCTCGGCACGGCCGGCATCGCCCCGCGCCGCGGCCCGAAGCGTCCCTAGCCGCTGAGGTCCGGCCTGCTACGCTGTGCGGGAGACACGGCGCGTGCCCACGGTGTGGAGCGCGAGCACCACGAGCCCGAAGAGCGCCAGCCCCGGCCACGTCAACGGCCCGCCCGCCAGGTCCACGTCGAGCGGATTCCCCCCCTTGTTGAGCACGATGGGGATGGCGAGGAGGATGCCCAGGAGGGCCTCGCCGGTGATGAGGCCGGCGGCGAAGAGCACGCCCGGCTGCTCGGGGTCCTCCCTCGAGCCGCGCCGTCGGACCACCCGCTGCGCCGCCCAGGCGGCCAGGCCCCCCGCGAAGATGGCCACGCCCAGCTCGAACGGCAGGTAGATGCCGACGGCGACCGCGAGGACGGGGGTGCGGAACCGGCTGCCCCGCAGCCGCAGCGCCTCGTCGAGCACGATGATCCCCACGGCCAGCACCCCGCCGCTGGCGACCATGATCCAGGGCAGCCCCCCCGTGAACACGAGCTTCGCCACCGAGGCCATGAGCGTGGCCTGCGGCGCGCGCAGCGCGTTCGGGCGCGCCGCCGTCGCCTCCCCGATGCCATAGGCGTTCAGGAGCAGCGACAGGATGGGCGCGATGACCAGCGCCGCGGCCAGCACGCTCACGGCCTCCATCACCTGCTGCTTCCACGGCGTGGCGCCCACGAGCTGACCCGTCTTGAGGTCCTGCATCACATCGCCGCCGATCGCCGCGGCGCAGCACACGACGGCTCCGACCAGGATGGCCGCCGCCGGCCCCGCCGCGCTGCCGGTCCCCAGCGCCAGGAGGAGCAGGGCCGTCGTCAGCACCGTGGCAATCGTCACCCCCGAGATCGGGTTGTTCGACGAGCCGACGACGCCCGCCATGTACGATGCGACGGCCGAGAACAGGAACCCGGCCACCAGCATCACCGCGGCCAGGAGGGCCGCGACTCCGCTGTTCCCCGTGAAGTGGCGGAACACGAAGAAGAGCGGCACCACGGAGAGCGCGAGGGCGATGCCCACCCATTGCATCGGCACGTCGCGATCGGTCCGCTGCACGCCGCGGTGCGCGTGGCGGTAGGCGGCGACGCCCGAGCGAATGCCGCGCAACAGGCTGGGCCACATGCGCACGATGGTCCACAGCCCGCCGACGATCATGGCCCCGACGCCGAGGTAGCGCGTCTCGGCCCCCCAGATCCGCCACGCCCAGGCGACCGGCTCGGCCCCCGGCGGCATCGGCCGCCACACGGCGAGGAGCGGAATCTCGACGAGCCAGTTGGCCGCCCCGCCCAGGAACACGAGGGCGGCGATGTTGAGCCCCACGATGTAGCCGACCGCCAGGAGGGCGGGCGCCAGGCTCGCGCCGAAGTAGGCCACCCCGCCGCCGACCCGCGCCGCGGCCTCGACCGAGCCGGTCCACAGGCGCAGCCCGGTCTCGCCCACTTTGAAGAGCGCGCCGAGCGCCCCGCCCGCCGCGATGAGCCCCACGCCCGCCCCGCCCCGCGACGGGCCCGGGGCGGCCCCAGCCTGTCGAGGGCCGCCGCGGTCGCCCACCTCGAGCACCTTCGCCGTCGCCACGCCCTCGGGGAACGCCAGCTTCGCCTCGAGGATCAGCGCGCGGCGCAGCGGCACCGTGAACAGCACGCCCAGCATCCCGCCGAGGGTCGCGATCAGCGTCGTTTGCCAGTAATCGAAGTCGCTCCACGCCCCGAGCAGGATGAGGGCGGGCAGCGTGAAGACCGCGCCGGCCGCGAGGGACTCGCCCGACGATGCGGCGGTCTGGACCATGTTGTTCTCGAGGATGCTCACGCGCCGGAAGAAGCGCAGGACGGCCATCGAGATCACCGCCGCGGGGATGGACGCGCACACCGTCATCCCCGCCATCAGCCCCAGATAGGCGTTCGCGCCGGCCATGACCATCGAGAGGACCACGCCCAGCACCACCGCCTTGACGGTGATCTCCGGGATGCCGCGATTGTCCATGTCGGTTCCTCTTGGCTCAATCGGGCAAATAGTGTATCCTATGGAGCCGTTTGAGGAAAGGGGTAAATGCCTCTCCACACGCGACACGGGAAGGAGCCTGCTCGTGAGGACGAAGCTGTTGGTGTCCGTTGCTGCGCTTGGGCTCGCCGCGTCGAGCTTCGCCGCGGAATGGCAGATGGCCAAGGGGCCGCTCGCGACGCGGTGGGCCAAGGACGTGTCGCCCGACAAGGCCTGGCCCGAATACCCCCGCCCGCAAATGGTCCGCAAGGACTGGCAGAACCTCAACGGCCTGTGGGACTACGCCACCGCCGCGAAAAGCGATGCCCAGCCGAAGGACTGGGAGGGCAAGATCCTCGTGCCATTCCCCGTCGAATCGGCGCTCTCGGGCGTGATGAAGCGGGTGGATGAGAAGCAGCGCCTCTGGTATCGCCGCACGTTCGACGTGCCCGTCGCCTGGAAGGGCAAGCGGGTGCTCCTGCACTTCGAGGCCGTGGACTGGGAGACGACCGTCACGCTCAACGGCAAGGAGTTGGGCATCCACCGCGGCGGCTACGACCCCTTCAGCTTCGACATCACCGATGCCCTGAAGGCCGATGGCGCCCAGGAACTCGTCCTCGCCGTCTTCGACCCCACCGACGCCGGCTTCCAGCCCATCGGCAAGCAGCGGCGCAACCCCGGCGGCATCATGTACACGCCGAGCACGGGCATCTGGCAAACCGCCTGGCTCGAGCCCGTGCCCATCGCCTACGTGGAGTCGCTGCGCATTGACCCCGACGTGGACGCCGGCCTCGTGCGAATCGCGGTCAAGGGCGCGGGCCAGTGGCGCAAGCCGCCCACTGCCGAGATCGTCGTGCATGCCGGCGGCAAGGAGGTCGCCACCGCGAAGGCCGTCGTGGGCGACACGGCCGAGCTGAAAATCCCCGACGCCAAGCTCTGGTCGCCCGACACGCCGTTCCTCTACGACCTTACGGTGAAGCTCGGCGACGACGTGGTCACGGGCTACTTCGGCATGCGGAAAATCGCCTTGGGGAAGGACGAGGGCGGCATCACCCGCATGATGCTCAACGGCAAGCCGGTCTTCCACATCGGCCCGCTCGACCAGGGCTTCTGGCCCGACGGCCTCTACACCGCGCCCTGCGACGAAGCCCTCCGCTACGACATCGAGATGACCAAGAAGCTCGGCATGAACTGCGCCCGCAAGCACACGAAATACGAGCCGAGCCGCTGGTACTACTGGTGCGACAAGCTCGGCCTCATGGTCTGGCAGGACATGCCCAGCATGTTCGTCACCCGCTCGCCCCGGCGGCCCGACCCCAAGGGCAAGGCCAGGGAGCCCAGCCCCGAGCAGCTCAAGCGGTTCGAGGACGCGAAGCAGAACTTCGAGACGGCGCTCGTCCGCATGATCGAGTGCCGCCGCAACCACCCCTCCATCGTGATGTGGGTGCCCTTCAACGAGGGTTGGGGCCAGCACGACACCGAACGCTACTGCGAACTCGTGAAGAAGCTCGACCCCACCCGCCTCGTCAACAACGCCAGCGGCTGGGCCGATAGGAAAGTGGGCGACGTCCACGACGTCCACGCCTACCCCGGCCCCGGCATGCCGCCCGTCTCGGAAAGCCGCGCCGCCGTCCTCGGCGAGTTCGGCGGGCTTGGTCTCGGTGTGGACGGTCACACCTGGACGCAGAAGACCTGGGGCTACCGCGGCGCCGCCAGCCGCGACGACCTCACGAAGCAGTATGTGAAACTCCTCCAGCGCCTCTACCAGCTCCGCGACAAGGGCCTCTGCGCCGGCATCTACACCCAGACGAGCGACGTGGAGACCGAGTGCAACGGCCTGATGACCTACGACCGCGAGCTGGTGAAGCCCGACCTCGAGGCGGCCGCGAAGGCCAACCGCGGCGAGTTCCCGCCGCCGCCCGAGGTCAAGGTCGTCGTGCCCACCTCGGAGAAGGAGGGCCTGGCCTGGCGCTACACCACCGACAAGCCGGCCGACGACTGGTTCAAGCCCGACCACGATGACAAGGCATGGAAGGAAGGCCCCGCCGGCTTCGGCACCAAAGCCACGCCCGGCGCCGTCGTCCGCACCGAGTGGCGCACGCCCGATATCTGGCTCCGCCGCACCTTCGAGCTGTCCGAGGCCAAGCTCGCGAATCCCCACTTCTGGGTGCACCACGACGAGGACTGCGAGATCTACATCAACGGCGTGCTCGTGGGCAAGGCGGGCCACTTCACCACGCAGTACGAGGAGCTGGCGATGACCCCCGAGGGCGCTGCCGCCCTCAAGCCAGGGAGAAACACCCTCACCGTCCACTGCAAGCAGACCATGGGCGGGCAGTACATTGACCTCGGCATCGTGGACCTGGTGCCGAAGGCCGCGAAGTAGGGTGCGTGACGCGTGACCCGTGACGCGTGAATGGGAGAGGCAAGGGAGCCTTCGGCCGCGGGCTCCTGTGCCTCTGGGACCGGGTTTGGCACATCCGCGGGTCCCCCCCGGAAGCGGGACATGAATTGCTCGGCCCCAAACGCTCGCGCAGCAAGCGCAATCATGTTCCCCGAGCTGCCCAACCGAACATCGGGATATGGGTGGCGGGTGCCGCGCTTTGGAAGCCACGACCGCAAGCGACGGGCCATGGCCCGTCACCGATTCCCGCCGACAATTGACATTTGGAGATTTGACACCTCCCTTCACACCTCCCTTCAGTCCTCTTCACAAGGAGCTTTCAACAATGAACCAACGAATCGCATGGGCCAATATGTTACTGGCGATCCTGCTGCTGACCGCCGACTCCCGTACTGTTTCCGCGCAACCGCAGCCCATCAGCCGACTGGTTTTGCCGCCGCAAGGCGCCCGACCATTTCCGGTCGTGGTGGTCATCGGCGGAGGCAAGGAATTCGACGTCCTTGCGCAGCACGGATTGGCCGTCGCGCACACCAATGGCGGAATCGCCAGCGACTTCAACCGCGGCTACCGCAGTGCCAAGGCGACCGTGCGCTGGCTTAGTGCCAACGGCCGAAGCGTCAACCTCGATCCAGACCGGATCGCGACAATCGGAATTTCAAAGAATGGCAATGCGGCAACGGGCGTTGCGCTCAGCCGGGGCTTGGGCGCCATAACGTTCGGCGAGCGGGTCGAGATAGCTCCGGGCGGCAGGGACGATCCCGCCGAGCGCGTCCGCTGTGCCGTGAATCTCTGCGGCACCACCGACCTGATGCAGACCGACCGCTTCGGCGGCACGAAGACCGGCGGGCCTATGAACATGACCATCGCTGTCGCCATGGCCAACAGCGCCATCAACTACGTTTCCCGGGACGACCCGCCGGTGTTGTTGCTCTTCCCCTTTGGCGGCGGGGCCCATGGCTGGGTCAGCGGTCATCGTTTCGACGCAGCATACCGCCGGGCCGGCCTGCAATCCACCTTGCTCCTGGCGGGGATGCGGAACTGGGAGGCCCTGGCGGTGGATTTCTTCGCGATGCATCTTCAGGACCGCAAGAGTCCCACGCGCGTGCACGTGATTGCCGGCGGAAACGCGAGCCAGGGCGGTCCGTGTTGCGGCTGGTTTACCGTGGTGCGCTTCGGCGATCTCTCGAAAGAACTGGCCGTCAAGTACTCCGCCGCGGGCGGCAAGGTCTGTAAGCCGTTGAGCGGCACGGTGACGATTGCCGCCGGTCAGACCTCCGCCGAGATCGTCGTCCACCCGCTGGCTACGGGCACGGTGACGGTGGACCTGGTTGCAGACCAAGCCTATGAACTGGGCGCCAACCGCCAGGCGAAGATCGGCGTCGTCTCCGGCGTCGTGCCCGGCGTGTATGCTGTGTGTACCCGGCCCTATGCCAAACCGCCGCAGGGGCGCGGCCTGATTACCGTCGCGCGCTGGGGCAGCACGACCCAGGCGCTCGCCGTGAATTATTCGGTCTTGGGGAATGCCGTGGCGGGAACCGATTATCGGCCGCTGCCGGGTAAGATCACCCTTGCGGCCGGTCAGCGCAGCGCAACAATCGAAGTCGTGCCGTTGAAGTATCCACGACGGGGCGAGACATACAAGAGCGTGGCGCTTTCGCTGGATCGAGGCGAAGGCTACGAATTCGGACCGTACTGCGGGGCGGCGTGCGTGGTGCTGACCGATGAGGCTGCCCCGGATACTCCGGAAATCGGCGATCCATTCGGAGTACGCTGACTGTGGTCCCGAATAATGTGAGTGCTGGTCAATCCGGTTACATGTGAATACCATGATCACCAACTATCTCCCGCTGTACAGAATCTCTGAATTCGATAAGTCAGGGGACATCTATGAGCAAGCCTGTCAAGCCGGAAGCGGGGCCGAGAGCGGGACTTTCCAAACAGCTATTCGGCATCGTCGGGCCCCGACGCGCCAGGGGATGAGATTCGAGGCCGGCCCTAGTCACCATAGCGGAGGTTGGGGTCGGGTCGTAGTACTCCATTCTTTTCAGCCGAGCGCGGATGCCCAGAACAATGGAGTACTACGACCTGACCCTATGCCCCTGGTCTTTCGCCATCGAGCGGCGACCCGCGAGGTCGTAGTCGAAGCCGAGGGTGCCGACGCCCGCAATCGTGCGGCGGATGAGGCGGTTGAGGGGGTCGCAGGCGACGCTCCGCAGCCCCCGCTCGATACTATCGCGGGAGATCGGGGTCGTCAAGAGTTCAGCGGATAGTGGGTATGGCCCCCAGTCCTGGCGCCTCCGGTTAGCGCCTGGCCCCGACCCTCCCCTATCCCCTCCCTGGCAGGGAGGGGGGGGCGGACCCCTCTCCCTCGCAGGGAGAGGGTAGGGTGAGGGTGAGAGCCGGGGAACTTCGGAAGCGTTACCAGAATCAGGGGCCATGCTCGCGGATGCTGGGTGCGTGTGATCTCCTGCGGCCAGATGGTGGAACGCGAACGCCGGTCGGTCGTGGGCGGCACCTTGTAGAGTTCCGCCATTTTGTCCGGCGGGCGGTCGGGCAGGTAGTAGGGCGTCGAGGGGTTCTGCTGGCGGCTCACGAGCGTGGGGTCGGCGAGGCACTCCGCGTGGCTGGCGATGGCGGCCTGGTGCGGCGGGTGTCGGCGGTGGAATGCCTGGAGGTCGCCGTCGAGCAGGTGCCAGCCGCCGTCGTAGAACACCTCGGCGGCCTCGTGCTCCTTGAGGTTGGCGATGCGCGCGTCGGCGAACCCTGCCGCCTTGTAGAGCACGGCCATCAGGTCGGCCGTCAGGCCGCAGATCGACCAGCCGAAGCAGTTGAAGATCTTCAGCGGGTCCCACACGAAGTGGTCGGTGAGCCGCTCGACGGGCGGGCAGGAGTGGTAGAGCCCCTCCTGCTTGTCCACGAACAACTCCCAGATGGCGATCGCGAGGTCCTGCCCCGTCTTGCCCGCGAGGCGCGGGCTGGCGAAGAGGGCCTTCAGGCTGCTGAAGTCGGTCGCGTGAGGCGACGTGACGCGCGGCGAGATAACCACGACTGGATATCCTCCGAATAGCGCTGGCCACTGATCCCTACCACACACGTGCTGGGAAGTCAACGCGGCTGTGGCGAAGGTTGAAGCCGGGCCGCGGCGCGCGTATAATCCGGTCGGCGGGGGGCGATGCCCCGCTGGGCTGCCGGCAGAAGGTCGGAGGAGTGCGGAGATGACATGGCGGGCCTCAGGCGCCTTGCTCGTTGCCATTGCCATGACGCTCTGGGTGGGTGCCGCGGAGGCGCTGCCCGTTGACAGCGGCGGAGCTGCCCTCGAGTTCGACGGCCCGCCGACCATCACCGGCCTGAAGTGCACCGTGAAAGGCCCGCCCACGGAGCCGACGAGGCTCCTGGGCTATCTCGACCACTTCGTGCTCGCGGTGAAGCTGAAGCCCCGTCAGGCCGCGGGCGGCCAGGCGGGGGGACTCCGCATGGCGGCCTGGTTCGGGCGCCTGGCCGAGGGCCAGCTCGACGCGAAGTTTCAGAATCCCGACGACCGCGGCAGGCCCTATCAGATCGAGGACGCGTCGGGCACCCTGGTGCCGCCGCAACAGCAGGAGAACCAGACGGCCATCGCCTTCCACCCCGAGCCGTCGAACAAGACGAGGGACCGCGCCAACCTCTCGAAGGGCATCGGCGGCAGGCCCGTGCCGTTGGTCCCCGCGGCGGCGGGCGCCACGACGCTCTACTCCACCATGCACCAGCGCTTCTCCTACAGCCTCGTGGCGGTTGTGGCGGAGCACGCCGCCAAGTATGGCGCGCGGTACTCCCTCGACCAGCTCGGCAAGCTGCCGCGTGGCATCTACCGCCTGCGTCTGCCCTACACGGTCGCCCTGATTGACGGCGAGAAGCGCGTCGTCGGCGTCGTGCACGGCGACGCGGTGCTCAAGCTCGACCTCTCGGCAGCGAATCGGGAGGCCACGATCCAGAGCTTCAAGGGCAGCGGCGCCCCGCTGGTGCCCTTCGAGTAGCCGAGCCGCCAAGCAGCGGTCAGCGGAATTCGAAAGGCGGACGCTCTACCTTGCCACGGATGACCTGCTGCTCCAGCGCGGGCCGCGTGTCCGTGAGATCAGGATTGTCGATCCGCCCAGCTTCATTCGTGAGGCACTGACATGAGCACCGACACAGAGATCAGAGTCAAGGGATTGAAGGCGCTTAGTGACGCCCTTGGCCCAGTAGAGGCGGAGCGATTCGTCAGCCTGCTCTTGCGCGAGCCATTCGACTACACAAAGTGGCGCCGGGACCTCTGGGCCGACAAGTCCGTCGAGGAGATCAGCAAGGCCGCCATGCGACGCCGCAAGGCGGCTCGCCGAAGCAGAGCGAACCGGTGAAGGGAGCTTCCTCAGGAGGCACTGAACTTCAGGCTTCCACCTGACGCTGTTCCCGTACGCTCCTAGCCGCTCGCCTTGATCTTGATTCCGTACTCGGATAATCTCGAGCTCGCTTGGAGCACAGCCATCGGTGTTGGGTGCGCGGCGACCCACTGAAGGACGCGTTGTCGGTTATTGGCCGAGATTCTGGCGCCGAGTATCACGGACGTGAGTACGCCGACAGGCAGAGATTCCCGACCAGGGCCCTTGGCTCTCCCTATGCGCCACTCTCGTTCGTACTTCCACCGATTCGACTTCGTGAAGACCATGATCTGCGCCTTCTCTCCAGGGCGCGCCCGAACGAACGGGTTCACCTCAGGAAACGAATCCTGGTAATTCACCTTGCATGCTCGGGCGAAGAAACCTACATGCTCCCGGCGGCTCCCTGCGAACTCCAGGCAGATGCCTTGGTGCTTGTCGGCGTAGTGTGACCACATGACGATGTCGTCGTTGGCCTCCGTGAGGCAGAATACGCCAATCTGGTTACGTATGTCTCGTATCTGCTCAAGGAGGAGAGATTCCCAAGCGGCCAGTTCGCGGCGTCGGCTGGGCCCAAACATCTTCTTGGTCTGGTGTTCCACTTCACGGTCAGGGAGTTGCGGGTGGTGGTGTTTCAGACCCTCTCGGAAGAAGTCCATCTTCTCCTGCAGCGAGGCATCCGACTTGAGCACGAATTGGCAGTCGAACGGATCGTTGAAACTCGCTGGGGTTGAGAACCAGATCTCGTTCTTCAGGAAGATTTCGCTCGTATGCTTCAGGTCCTCCTCTGTAGCGAGGGACCTATACTTGAAAAGCTTGTGTGCAACCGGTCGCGACATTGTCACATCCTTCCAGGACATCGAGCCCGGCCATGGCGTGCCCCCCTTCTCCCGAGCCATGGGTCGCAGGCGTAGGTGACGAAACCGGCCACGCACGACTGGCCGCACGTCATCACCCTCCCACAAGTACTGGGGCCTCCGGGAGGGAACTGGTCACTCAATCAATGCCCAGGAGCAGAACGTCGTCCACGAGGAGTTGGCAGTCCCCATCCCCCGGCTTGCCGGCGCCGAGGAAGAGGTCGTCGAGGGCGTCGCCGGGGGCCATCTTCGCGGCGGAGCCGTCCTTGCGGCGGAAGTCGCGGGTGAGGTCGAGGGTGGCCTCGGCCCACTTGCCGACCTCGGGCGCGGCGAGGCGATAGGCGTAGTTGTCGCCCTGGGTGAGGTCGAAGGCCATGATCTCGATGGGGCCAGGCTTGCTGACGAAGTAGCGGAGCTTGAGCCACGTGGTCGTCGCCGCGCGGGCGTGGTCGGTGCGGATGCCGACCCGCAGGAAGCGGGCGTGATACTTGTTCTTCGCGTCGCCCGCGAGGGCCCGCTTGCTACCCGCCGGAACGTTCTCGGTAACGACCTCGCCATCCCAGTCGCCGTCGGCCTCGAAGTCCTGCTTGAAGAGGATGCGCTGGGGCCAGAGGGAGGCCCATTGCTCGTCGGAGAGCGGGGTGGCTTTGAGGGCCTCGCAGGCCTTGATGTGGCGCTCGCGGAGCATCTTGCGGCGGCGAGCGGTTTCCCTGGCAATGCGGACTTCGGCGGCCTTCGCCAGCGAATAGGCGCCGGCGTCCCACTTCTCGGTGAGGGGCAGGACGGCTGTGAAGCGAGCGATGAGGTCGCCCAACGCCTCGCGGCGGGCGAGGAGCTTGTCGGCATCCAGGCAGTACCTGGTGAAGCCGGCCACCATATCGTCGTCCACCTTCAGGAGCTTTTCGGCCTCGGCGATGAGGTCGCGGTGTCGCTCGGCGTGTTTGCGGTGGCGGAGGGCCTCGACGCAGTCGCGGAGGACCATGTGGCTCTCCCAGTCCTCGATGCCGTCGCGGATGGCCTCGAAGCGGAGGCCCGAGAGCGGGCCGGGGTAGAAGAGCATGCCGTCGCCATTGCTCGGCCAGCCGCGGCTCCAGCCGTCCGCCTGCCACTTCGAGTTGGGATACCGCTCGGCGGGGTCCTTCGGGTAGTTGCGTTCCCAGATGTTGTAGCAGTAGTACTCGAAGCCCGTGACGCCGTACTTCCAGGTCATCCAGAAGTACACGCGGCCGATGACGGGCGGGTATTCCATCTGGACGTTCGGATGCGGGTAGTGGGGGCCGGCGGCGACGTACCAGTAGAACTCCTCGCCGCGCTCCTGGGATTCGCGGATGAGGCGAGTGCCGTCTTCCTCGAGGCTATAGACCTTGCTCCCGCCGCCAGTCTGGGGGTCGTAGATGTCAATGTAGTCGAGCAGCTCGGGGCGGGGGAAACTGCCGCCGATCATCACCAGGGCGCCGGGCAGGTGGGCGTGGACGAGGTCGGCCAGGCGGTGCATGGTGTCCCACTTGTTCGTCTCGTCGCCGATGTAGACGAGTGCGTGGTCGAGTGCGCCGAGCTTCTTCACGGCCTCGTAGCGCCCCTTGAGCTGCTCCATCTCGGTGTCGGAGCCGCGGAAGTTGCCGCTGAGGTAAATTGTGTTCATCCCCCGCTTGAGGCAGTGCTCCATATCGGCCCGCGGCGACAGAATGGGGATGTATTGCTCGGTCGGGGCGAAGCGATGGTCGAGGAGGAAGTCGTAGTACTTGCGGCGGACCTCGTCGTTGAAGTCCTTGCCGTGGAACCGCGTGACGTTGTCGTAGACGAACTGCCCCATCGTGTGGAAGTTCCACTTCTCGGGGATGGCGTAGGGCCAGACCTTGACCTCGAGAGAGAGCTCCGTCGGCTTCGCGTTGTCGGCCTGGGCGGTGATTGTGCCGCGGTAGACGCCCGCCGCGGTGTCGGGCCGCGTGCGGACGCGGAAGTAGAAGGGCGTGTGGACGTGGCGCTTGACGGTGGTCGGCTTGAAAGGGACGAGCGGGTCCACGATGTCGTAGAGCTTGCCGCGGAAGAAGACGTCGCGGGTCTTCCAATTGGGGCGGAGCTTGTACCAGTCCTCGATGAAGCACTCGATGTCGGCGGCGGGGATGGCCTTGCCGCCGTCGCCCTTCAGATCGGTCCACGTGAAGCGCACGTCTTCCAGGGTTTCGAAGAAGGGATAGATGATGACCTGGAAGCCCTCGAACTCGTTGGCGGCCATCGAGAGCTTGTGGCTCGTGCCGTAGCTGCCGCGGTAGCCGAAGCGGGTCGAGCGGTCGCAGACGCGTGCCTGGCCGTGGGTCATTCCGACCAGATAGTCGTGTTCGAGTGGGGCGAGCTCGAGGATGAGCCTGGGGCGGGCCTCAGCCTTCTCGTGGGTTGCCGAGGGAATGTCAATCTCCCACGTGCTCTTCGAGCGGCCGCCGTCGGCCGGGTCGGTGGGGATGAGCACGACGCCCTTGTTGGCGGCGGGGTTCTTGAGCCACTTCTCGGCGAGGGGCGTGATGTTGAACTCGATCCACTTTCCGCCTTCGGGCACGCCGAGGGGGAGCCAGGGGAAGTTGTTCCAGCCCTGGTGCGGCGGGGCGAACAGCTCGACGGAATCCACGGCGCCGAGCCTGCGGCCGTTGTCGTAGTCGGTCAGCTCATCGAAGGCCGCGACCTGGCCGTCGGCCTCGTGGCAGAAGATTTCGGTGTAGAAGTTGGGCTTCTCGGCCTTCGGCAGGAAGAGGCAGAGGCGGGCGCGGGCGAGCCGTGTGCCGGCCATCTCCTTCGGCAGCTCGAAGCGGATGCGGAAGCGGTTGTGCGCGCCGCGGAGGAAGAGGTGGCTGGCGTCCTCGACGGGTTTCGTGCCCTTGCCCCAGTGCGTGGCGGTCGTACAGCCGCTGTAGCCGTCGAGGCCCTGCTGAATCACCCTGGCGGCGCCGGCCACGCTCAGGCAGGCGCCGAGATCTACTGCAAAGGCCAGGAGGATTGCCTTGTCGCCCATGGCGCGCTCCCCGGAGGAATGGGACATATGGGACGGATGGGACCTATGGGACCGCCCGACCTCATTCGGCCGGCAGCTTGCCGCCGAGGGCCTCGAGGAAGGCGTAGGCGAACATCGCGGGGACGTGGCTCGAGGGGTCCTCGGTGGGCGCGAGGGCGGTCTCTTCGGCGGGGGTGTCGCCCCGCGGCTGGCGCATGCGGGCGAGGTTGAGCCGCCAGGGGCCGGCCGCGGCCGCCTTGTCCTTCGGCAGGTTCAGCTCGGCGAGCGGGATGGCGATCTCGACGCTCCAGCCCTCCTTGCCCCTGGCCGTGGCGAGTCTCAGCTCCGACTGCCACTCGCCGTTGTCGCCCGCAAAGTCGTCGAGGAAGGAGCCTTCGGGGTTGACGATCAGGTGGTGATACTGCCGCGTGGCCTCGGCGCCGGGCTTGATGAAGACCTCGACCGAGTCGTCCTCCCAGACATTCTCGTCGCGGTCGCGCTTGCGGCTTCTCAGTTGTTCGGTCTCGGCGCACTGGATGGCGATGAAGAGGGTCTTGTCGGTGGCGAGGAGCTTTCCTGCCGTGGCGTGCTTCGGCTTGTCGGCGGAGCCGTCGAGCAGGCGGAACTCCGTCGCCTCGGCCTTCGCCCAGCAGGCGTCGTCGAGCTTGCCGTCAACCGTCGGCTCGACGGCGGGCCTGGCGATCAGCACGGCGGGGCGGCCGCTGTGGGTCGGCCCCTTCCACACCGCCTCGCCCGCGGCCGCCTTGGCCGACTTCACTTGCGAGAGCACCTTCTGGTAGACCTCGTAGAGCGCCTTGAGCGTCAGGTAGTTCCGCAGCGTGTAGCCGCTCTGCTTGAGCGCCTCGTCGCTGAAGTCCTGTTGGTACGGCTTGGGATAGGACGGGTGGAGGTTGTCGCCGAGGAGGGTCTTGGCGAAGTTCTCGGGCTGGCGGGCCAGGATCTCCTTGTAGAAGTCCACGAGCGGGATCTTCTTCTCGGCGGCGACCGTGCGTGCGGCCCCGACGAAGCTCTCGACGTGTGCGGTGTTCTTCGCGTTGCCCGCCTGGTCGCCCTTGGGCGGGATGGTGTAGAGGATGGGCACGGTGCCGTTGTCGAGGCAGGCCTGGATGATGAGGCGGAGGTTGTCGGTGTACTTCGGCGGCTTGGGGCCTTGATACGTGTCGTTGGTGCCCCACATCACGAGGGCGACCTCGGGATTGAGCTTCTTGAGCCACGCGTGGATGTTCGCGAGGCCCCACTCGGTCGTCGTGCGGCCCTCGTTGCCGCACTGCGGCCCCTTCCAGGCGCGCCAGCAGCGGCCCTGCACGTACTTGCGGATCCAGGTGTGCGCCTCCTTCAGGTCGGCGGGCACGTTCTTGTGCTCCATCGAGAGGGGCGTGAAGAACGCCATCGTGATCGTGATGCTGTCGCCGAACTGGGCGACCGTGCCGGGCTGGCCCGTGAACTTCGCGTGCACGGCCTTCATCGGCTCGACCCAGTCGTCGGCCCCGAGAGCGACAGTGGCCAGGCAGGCCAGCGACGCCAGGAGACGCATCATTGTCTTCATCGTCTTGCCCTTTGAGTGATGGATCGGGTTGCGCCTGCGGCATTCTAGCGCGTCCGCCGCCTGCGCCGCAACCAGCCCAAGTCTGACAATCCCCTGAACGGCTCCTGCGAATGCCGCCGACGCCGCAACCCGAAGGGACGCCGCGACTTCTGGCCGCAGGCTGCGTCGTTCGTCTCTCCCCTGGAGGTGGTACACGCTGGGCGGAGGCTCCGCGGCTCCCATCTCGACCATCCTGCCCCCCACGAAGAGGTCGAGATGGCAGCAGCAAACCGGGGGCATCTCAGCACAATGTGCAATTTGCGGGTGGAGCCGGGCATCATCAGCGTTTCCTGTATCCGCGGTAGGCGTCGAGGCAGGCGACGACGTTTTCGAGGGGGCAGTTGGCGGGAATGTGGTTGCCGACGGCGAAGAAGTAGCCGGGGCAGTCGCGCCCCTTGTCCATCACGCGGCGGACCTCGGCTCGGACCTCGCGCGGGGTGCCGAAGGTGAGCACGCGGCAGTCGGCGTTGCCGATGATGACGTGGGTCTGGCCGTAGTGCTTCACGATGTAGTCCAGGTCGGTCAGCGGTTCGAAGATGAACCCGTCGGCGCCCGCCTCGGCCAGATCGTCCACGAACTCGGTGAAATCGCCATCGGAGCAGAAGAGGACTTTCTTGCCCGCGCGCTTCACGATGTCCCAGAGGCGCTTGAGGTTAGGGAAGAGGACGCTGCGGTACCACGAGGGGTGGATGAAGGCGCCCTGGGTCCAGACCATGTCGTCGTGGGTGAGGATGACCTCGGCGTCGGTGCGCGCCCAGGCCTGGTAGTAGACCTCGATGACATCGGTCCAACCGTTGAGCACGCGGGTGAAGCGGTCGCGGTCGAGGCCGGCCATGGTGAGGAGCGTTTCCCAGCCGAAGGCGGCGATGAGGAAGCTCATCTGCGTGCGGTAGGTGCCGCCGGGCCAGACGGCGAAGGGGAAGGTCTCGTGCTGGGCGCGGCGGTACCAGTCCTGGTACTTCGCCGCCTGCTCGTCGAGGTCGGGGACGCCGTATTCCTTTCGGGGGTCGAGGTTCAGGGCTTCCTCTGGGTCGGCGAAGCCGAGGTGACGCGAGTCCCTCTCCTGCTGGCGTTCGTGCCAGTAGGCCCGGCCCATGTCGGTCCAGCGGCCTGGGGGGTTCGGCCCGTCGGTGGACCAGATGAAGTCGAAGTCAAGGACTTCGGCGGCCCTGCGTCCGAGGTCGGGGTGGTCGGCGGGCAGCCCTGTGACCTTGGCCATGAAGTCCAGGTGGCTGATGTACTGGGTGTGGGGAATCTCGTCGGGCGCCTGGAGGCGGATGGCCGACATGCCGCGTTGATAGCTCATGGGGTGGTTCTCCGGTCCTCGCGGCGGCATTGTACGAGGAGGGGCAAGGCGGGGCAAGTGGGGACTCGCGCTCCCGGGGCGGACCGGGGGCGCGGGAGCAGATATCCGCCTTGACATCCGCCGCCACCAGGGGTAGGATGCGGCTCGGTGGGTGGGGGCTCCCGTCCGCGCCCTGCGATCGGTTGGGAAGGCCATGGCCGAGCGAAGCCGGGGAGTGACCACTGCGCCGCCGATCGCGCGCGACCCGTTTGCGGAGGGGGGGGGCGCGGGCCTCGCCAAGGTGCGCGAGGCCTTCAGCCTTCGCGCGATCGCGGTCGGCACGCTGATGAGCCTCTTCATCGGCGTGGCCTGCCCCTACAATCTCCACAAGATCCACGCCTCGTATATGGACATAGATTTCAGCACGCCGGCGGCGATCTTCCTGTTCTTCCTCCTGGTGTTCCTGGTGAACGGCGTGCTGCGGTGGTTCCGGCTGGCGCTGAACGCCGGGGAGCTGCTGGTCGTGTATGTGATGATGATCGTGGCGACGACGATCCCGACGATGGGGATGACGGCGTCGTTCATCCCCGACATTGCGGCGGAGTATTTCGCGTCGCCGGAGAACGGCTGGGACACGTTGATCGTGCCCCACCTGCCGAGCTGGGTGCGGCCGACGGATTCGCTGGCGATCAAGTGGCTGTTCGAGGGGAAGCCGACGGGGGAGGCGATCCCCTGGGGCGCGTGGCTGATGCCGCTGGCCTGGTGGCTCAGCTTTCTCTTCGCCCTCTACTTCGCGATGATCGCGATCATGGTCATGGTGCGGCGGCAGTGGGTCGAGCGCGAGCGCCTGGTCTACCCGATGGTGCACCTGCCGCTCGAGATGGTGAAGGCCGAGGAGAAGCCGGGCTTCACCAACCCCGTGCTGCGCAGCGGCTGGCTCTGGGCGGGGATCCTCATCCCGTTGCTCGTGGTTTCGTACAACGGCCTGACCTTCTACTTCCCCGCCGACCTGCCGGAGAAGCTGACGATGGGCACGCGGCTCGACATCTTCCGCGGGGCGGGGCGGCTTCAGCTCAACATCAGCTTCCCGATGATGGGCTTCGCGTACATGCTGCGGCTGGACATGGCCCTGAGCCTTTGGGTGTTCAGCGTGCTCACGCAGGTCGAGCGCGCGATCTTCAAGATGGTGGGCTTCGACGGCTTCGTGACGGCGAAGGGCTTCATCCGGCACCTGGACGGCTACAGCCAGAACGGCGGCGGGCCGCTGGTGTGCCATCAGAGCCTGGGGGCGCTGCTGGCCCTCGTGGCCATCGGCCTGTGGCTCAGCCGCGGCCACCTGCGCAACGTGGTGGCCAAGGCGTTCGGGCGCGGCAAGGACGTGGACGACTCGGACGAGGTGATGTCGTACCCCTTCGCCTTCTGGGGCACGGTGATCTGCGTGGTCTACATGACGGTGTGGCTGTGGCGGAGCGGGATGTCGCTGGGCATTGCGGTGGCGATGGTCGTCCTGTCGCTTGCGATCTTCTACGGCATCACGCGGGTCGTCGCGGGCGGCGGGCTGGCGGCGGCGCGGGCGCCGGTCATTTCCTCCACCGCCATCATCTCCGGGCTCGGGTCCGACGGCATGCCGCCCTCGACGATGGTGGCCTTCGGTCTGAGCTACGTGTGGATGGCCGACGTGCGGATCTTCGTCATGGCCTCGGCGGCGAACGGGCTGAAGCTGGGCTCGGAGCTGCCCGGCCGCCGGCGGCGGCTGTTCTGGGCCATGGCCATCGCCGTCGTCGTCGCGCTCCTCAGCTCCATCTGGATGACCATGGTCATCGCCTACCGGGAGGGGGGGCAGAACGCCAACTCGTGGTTCTTCGTCGGCGGGCCGCAGTATCCCTACGACTTCATGGGCCGGGCGATGAACAACCCGACGGGGCCGGACGTGGATTCATGGATCTTCGCGGGGTTGGGCGCGGCGGCCATGTCGGCGCTCACAATCATCCACCACCGCTTCGCCTGGTGGCCGTTGCATCCGATGGGCTTCCCCCTCTCGACGATCATGATGACCGACTTCATGTGGTGCAGCATCTTCATCGCGTGGGCGGTGAAGTGGCTGGTGCTGTCCTACGGCGGCCCGAAGCTCTACCGCAAGACCCGCCTGTTCTTCCTTGGCCTCATCCTCGGCCAGTTCACAGGCTGCGGACTCTGGATCATCGTGGACCTCTGCACCGGCCGCGTCGGCAACAACCTCTACTGGGTCTAACGCGCGTCTCCAGCGCTCTGCATTTGCGCGCCGCCGCGACGTGCTCGTCTGCGTGTTCGGGGGCTGCCCGTGGCGGCCTTGGTGGTCGCCGCCACGGGAGTCGGCCAGGGCGACCTGGTGACGCTCAGGAACTGGATGGCCGTCACCTGGCGCCTTGCCCTTCCGCTCCACCCGCTATTTCTGGGCGAGAATCCTCAGGATATTGCCCTTCGCCACCCGGGCCGCTGTGGCAGGCTTCAGCCGATCCAGGAGATCGTAGTACTTTGTGATCTCCTCGCCATACTTGTCCCAGTGAGCGACTTTGTCCGAGCCGATCATCACCCGGTCGGGGAACTCCTCGATGAAGGCGACCCAGCGGCCCATGGACTCCTTGTCCTTGGCGATGTAGTCGGGGTAGACCACCCACGAGATGTCTATGGACAGGTTCGGGTGGGCCGAGAGCACTCGCCGCAGGTCCGGCAGCAGCGTCGGCACGTCCACCCGCCTCGAGATGCCCGCGTGCGCCCAGATGAACGTGGTTCGCGGGTTCTCCTTCAGCGCGTTCTCGAGTTCTTTCAGGTAGATTGGCTCCCTCTTCCAGGCGGAGGAGATGTTGTGGTGTATGAGGACGGGGAGCTTGTGGCGGGCGGCGAGCTGGTAGACGCGCATGAGGGCAGGATGGTCGGCCCTGGGCGGCTCGCCGTAGGTCAATGCGGTGAGGTCGTCGTGGCGGGACATCAGTTCGCCGATGCCCTTCCAGAATCCCGGGTACATCCTGAGGAGCATCTCGATCTGGTCGGCCGCGTTGAGGTCCAGGGGGTTGATGCCGCAGAGGAAGGGGAAGAACCGGTCCTGAGTCTCGGGCCGTTGCCTGGCGAGGTCGTGCGCGAGGATGAAGTCGGTTCCCGAATAGTAGTAGGTGCGGGAGTCGGTGTGCATGTAGTAGGTCGGCGGGATCGGGTCCGCTTCGGTCCACATCTTGACCATGGGGATTCCGAAGACCACCGTCTTCTCCACGCCCGCCGAGTCCATCGCGCGGGCCAGCGCCTCGAACCCGTCGGTCCTCTGCACGAAGTCCAGGTAATGAACGTGGTTGTCCACGACGGCGTGCCGTGCCCTGCCGGCCTCGGGCGCCGGGGCGACGGCCTCGGGCGCCTCGGCAGGCGTCCCAGGGCGAGGCGGGGCGCATCCAAGGAACATGACAACGGCAAGAACCGACAGAATCACCGTGCGGCGCGACAACTCCCTCATGCCACTGCTCCTTTGCCTCCCGGTTCCGCGCGAATCGAGCGTCTCCCCTGACAGGCCTCGCCTCATCGGCCTCCCCTGCCTCGTTCATCATACGGACACCGGCCAGACAGTCAAGTGGCTGCTTGACACCCGCCGGGGCGGGTCATAGAATGCAGAAGATGCCCGAGGGCGTGTGCCCGGGCGGGCCGAGGAGTCGTCATGCCCGAGGCGAACGCCGCCAGCCAGGCCCCCAATGCGAAGCCGCCGGGCGCGGACCGCCCGCCCGTGGTCGGCGACTTCGAGCTGCTGGACCGCATCGGCCAGGGCGCGATGGGCACGGTGTTCAGGGCCCGGCAGCGCTCGATGGACCGCACCGTGGCGGTGAAGGTGTTGTTGCCGCGGCTGGCGGGCGACGCGGCCTACGTCGAGCGTTTCTTCCGCGAGGCCCGCGCGGCGGCCCGGCTGAATCACCCGAATATCGTGCTCGCGCTCACCGTGGGGGAGGACCGCGGCTACTACTACTTCGCCATGGAGTACGTGGAGGGCCACACGGTGTCCCTCCTGCTCAAGGCCGGGCCGCTCGAGGAGCGCCGCGCCCTCGAGATCGCGCTCCAGATCGCCCGCGCGCTCGACTATGCCTGGTCGAAGGAGCGCATCGTCCACCGCGACATCAAGCCCGGCAACATCCTCATCACGCCGAAGGGCGTCGCCAAGCTGGCCGACCTGGGCCTGGCCCACGAGGCGACCCTCGAGGAGGCGGGCGCCCCGGAGGCCGACGGCAAGATCCTGGGCACGCCCTTCTACATCGCGCCCGAACAGATTCTGCGGCGGCCCGACCTCGACGTGCGGTGCGACCTCTACGCCCTCGGCGCCACCCTGTTCCACATGGTCACCGGCCGCCCGCCCTTCGAGGCGCCCACCACCAGGGCCGTGCTGGCCCAACACCTCCACGAGGCCCCGCCCGACCCGCGCGAGCTGCGCCCGCAGCTCGGCGAGGGCACGGCCTACATCATTGAGAAGCTCCTCGCGAAGGAGCGCGACGACCGCTACCCCGATGCCGCGACGCTTGTGGCCGACATCGAGAAGGCGCTGCGCGGCGAGTCCGTGGGGCCGCGGCTGGCCCCGTTCCCACGAGTCCGCCGCGTCGCCGCACGGGAGCCGAGCACTTCCTCGGTCGTCCTCACCCTGGTCGTCATCCTCGCTCTCATCGGCATTGTCGTGGCCATCCTCGCCGACCGCCTCCAGAGCGAGTCGCGGCGCCGGAACGGGGAGACGAAGGAGCGGGTGCGGCCGCCGCCTCCCACGCCCGCGGACACCCACCAGGCGGCGGCGGAGCGCGCGTGGGCCGAGGCCGATGCCTATGCCGACGCTCACCCGGCCGACCTCCTGGGCGCCATCGCGCGCCTGCGCGACGTCGAGCGGCAGTTCCACGACACCCCGCTCCGCGAGCGGGCCGCCGCGCGGCGCCTGCGGCTCGAGGCGGACCTCGAGCGGAGGAACAGGGATGCCCTCCGCGGCCTCGTCGAGCGCGCCGAGGCCCTCGTGGGCGAGACACGGCACGCCGACGCCCTGGCGCTCTTCCAGAAGCTCCCCCCGGAGCTCGCCGCCGATGCCTGGCGCGACCGCGTGGCCGCGGCCAAGGCGGCAATCGAGCGGCAGGCGACCGAGGCATTCCATGCCGCCCTCGCGCGCGGCGACGCGCTGGCGAAGACCGGCGAGCTTGACGAGGCGGTGCGGGCCTACGAAGCCGCCGGAGCGTCGCTCCCCGACGCCTGGCGCGACGAGGCGGCCGCGCGCATCGCCGCCGTGCGGCGCCGCCAGAAGGAGCAGGCCGAGCGGGCCGCGGCGCAGCGCGAGGCGGCCCAACTGGGGCTCCTGGCACAGGTGCTCGAGCTGTACCGCGCGCGCAACTGCGGCGAAGCCATCGAGTTCCTCAAGACCCACGCCGCCTCGGCGCCCGCCGAGCGCCGCGAGGAGCTGGAGGCCGAGCTGGCGGAGGCCGCGAAGCTCCAGGAGTTCTGGGCGCGCGCCGACCTCGGCGCCCAGCGCGCCATTGGCCAAGCGTTCGTCGTCCGGGGCATCCAGGGCGAGTTGACGGCTGCCAGGAACGGGCGGCTTACTATCCGCACCCGCGGCGGGTCCTTCAGCGAGGAGATGAGGAACCTCGGCACCGACCAGATCCTGGCCCTGGCGCTGCCGGGGTACGCGTCGGTGGACGCCCCGCTCGCCGCGGCCCGCTTCCTGCTGGCCGAGGGGAAGCCGCAGGCGGCCGAGGGCCGCCTCAAGGCGGCGGGGACCGGGGGCGCCAAGGCTGCGGCACTTCGCGCGCGCCTGCGGCGCTTCGAGGCAGCGGCCCTCTTCGCCGCCGCAAGCAAGGACCTCGCGGAGGCCCGGAAGCTCCTCGCCGCGGGCGACACCGCGGGCGCCGTCACGGCCCTGCGCGGCTTCCTCACCCGCTACGGCGAGCCGCCGGCCGCCGCGACGCTGCGCCTCGAGGCCCAGCGGCTCCTCGACCGGGCCACGCCCCCCCAGCCGAGCGGTTGGGGCGCCGTGGGTGGGAAAGCCATCGCCCGGCCAGGGGGCCGCGTGCGGAACACCCCCGACGACCCGCTCTACCTCGCCGAGCGCTTCGGCCCCAGCGCCTACCGCATCGCCGTCGCGAACGGCACGTACACCGTGCGGCTCCACTTTGCCGAGACGTTCCCCGGCGTCACCGAGGTCGGCCAGCGGGTCTTCTCCGTCGCCATTGAGGGCCAGCCGGCCCTGCGCGACTTCGACGTCCTCAAGCAGGCGGGCGGCCGCCGCTTCTTCGCCATCATCATGGCGTTCGACGTCGAGGTCAGCGACGGCGAGCTGACCATCGAGTTCACCCCCAAAGCCCAGAGCCCGATGATCAACGGGATCGAAGTCGTGGCGAAGGGCCCGCGGCCGGGCCGCGACGTCCTGCTCATCAACTGCGGCGCGAGCCAGGACTATGTGGACCGGAGCGGCCGCACCTGGCGGAGGGACCAGGACTACCAGGCTCCCTGACTCCTCTTGCCCCGTGAGGTGAGGCGTGGAACCCAGGCTCTCGATGTGGACGAGTTTCTTCATTGACCTTTCGCCCGAGGAGGCGCTCGGCGAACTCGCGGCGGCCGGCTGGCGCCACGCCGAGCTGTCCGACGAGCACAGCAAGGCCCTCCTCGAGCGCGGCGACCCCGCCGCCGCTGGCCAGGCGTTTCGCCGCGTTGCCGCCGACGCCGGCGTGTCCATCCCCCAGGGCCACCTGTGGCTCACCGTGGACATCGCTCCCGCCAGCGAGGCGGCGCGGCGTGAGGCCATGGACGGCCTGAGGCGATGGCTGGACCTCTACGTCGCCATCGGCATTCGGGCCGCGGTCATCCACCCCGGCGGCAACGCGCACCACGACCCCGCGGCCCGCTGCGACGAGCAGCTCCACTCGCTCGCCGACCTGGCGGGCCACGTGCGCGGGACCGGCCTCGTGCTGTGCCTGGAGAACTGCTCGTCGGGCGAGGCCCTCAAGCCCCTTCTGGCCGCCACCTCGCCCGCGGAAGTCGGCGTGTGCCTCGACACCGGCCACCTCAACCTCACGCCGGAGAGCCAGGGCGGCTTCATCCGCTTCTGCGCCGGGCGCCTCCGCGCCCTCCACCTGGCCGAGAACGACCGCAGCGGCGACCAGCACAACTTCCCCTACGCACGCGGCGGCTGCGTGCCCTGGGACGAAGTGGCCGCCGCCCTCGCCGAGGTGCGCTACGATGGCCTCCTGAACTTCGAGGTCCCCGGCGAGAACCGCTGCCCCATCCCTGCTCGCCGCATCAAGCTCGCCTACCTCCGGGCACTTGCCACCTGGATCTTCGCTCCCCGCCACGCCTGACGCCTCGCAACGCCGGCCGCGCCCCATGTTGATTCCGCCACTCCCCATGTTGTCGTTCGTCATCATGCTGTAACTCGCGTCACAGCAAACAGTTGCGGCGAGCTGGACACGGGAGCCGCGCGCTCGATGTTGCCAGATCGCAACAATGGCCTCCCAGCGAGAGCCGGCGAGCGCCACGGGCCTACCCACGCTCCGAGTTGTAAGATGCTGGGATGACGGCACTTGCGAATACGCTTGCCACCCCTGGATCATGGCCCTGGCCCGGCATGGCGTTTGCTTGACTACAAGACCAGACTGAGCGGGTGGTCCCGAAACCCGCTTGCTTGGCTACGCTTTGTGCTTCGATCCCTTCCCAAGGCGTGGCTGGGGCGGGCGGCGTGCGGGGCTCTCCCGAAGCTTGGCGACCCCCGTCGCCAAGCGCACAGGAGGCCAGACGGGGCGCCACATGCCTGGCGGGGGTGCCCCTTCTGGCCACCCTTTTTTCTCAACCCAGTGCTCTGTTGAAATGCTCGCGTCGGGGAAGCTCCCGCCCACACAGGCAAGATGCCTGTGCCACCACAAGACCCTGCTTCTCGGCGGTGGCACAGGCTTCCAGCCTGTGTCCGGCAGGCATTTCAACAGAGCACCACCCAACCGAATCGCGCGCCGCGGCCGCGGCGGTCACCTGCCGCGTGCGTCCCGCGCTCCGTGCCCACAGTAGTGACAGAGGAGCTCCAGCGTGGCGCCCTCGGCGCCCTCCCTGGCGAGAACCTCGTCGGTGTGGCGGTTCAAGGGCTTGCCGCAGGCGGCACAGGCGAGCGGCTTCGCGGCGCAGCGCGCGCACAGGGCCGCCCTGCCGGCGACGACGCCTCCCCGCAAGAGGTCGCCCCCGCGGAGGCGGGCGCCGCAGCGCGAGCACGCGGGGCCGAAGACGATGGGCAGCTGCACCGCCGCCCTCGGCCTCCCGATGCACCGCCGCCACACCAGGTAGTCGGGCGAGAGCGGGCGCCGCCGCGTGCGGGCGTAGTCCTCGCCCGCCGCGACCAGCGCCTGCGCCATCTCGACGTCCACGCGCACGAGCCGCTGGTCCATCTTGCGGGCGTATTCGGCGACGCGCTCGTGGAACTCGGCCTCGGTGAGGCCCGACTCGCCCCAGGCCGTGGCGATGCCCAGCTCCACGGGGTCCACCACGACGGCGGCAAAGCGGACCCGGGCCGGGGTGCGGCCCCGCGCCACGAGCACCATGATCCGCCCGTCGCTCTGCGGCGGGGTGGCCAGCGCGGCTCGCACCGGCTCATCCGACTCCGCCGTGGCCACGAACACGTCGCGCACGTCCACCCCCTGCCGTTCGAGGGCAACCAGCGAGGCGCGGGCGTGCCGCCGCACCACGGGGTCGGACCGCCGCAGCAACTCGCGCAGCAGCGGCAGCGTCTGCGGCGTCGCGAAGCGCGACAGCCCGCACGCGACCGCCGCGTCCACCGCCGCAATCTGGAGGCTCATCGCCACCTCCAGCAGCCGCAACAGCGCGGGGCTGCCGTCCTGGAGAATGGGCGCCAGCACCGACTGCTGTTCCTCGTGGCTCAGCGACGCGAATTCGTCGCGCCAGAGGAGCAGCTCCGTCTCATCGTCCAGCAAGGCATCGTGCAGCGCCGGGGCGGAGGCGTCGGCGTCCTGGCCCGACGCCGCTTCGTCCAGGCGGCGGAGAAGGGCCATCACCCACATCTGCTCGGTGGGGTTCAGCAGGCGCTTCTCGAGGTGCTGCTCGACCTCGCGCGCGGCCCACCGGGCCGCCTGGCCCGCCAGGCAGCCGAGCAGCGCGGCGGCCTTCTCCCGGCGCGGCCCCGCCAGGCGCAGGGCGCTGCGCGCCAGGTGCGCGACCCCTTCGCGGCCCAGGGCCACGAGGCGGCCCGCGGCCTCGGCCACCTGGTCCCGCGTGGCGGCCCCCAGGTCCAGCCCTTCCACCAACTCGTCCACTCGGCACGCGGTATCGGCCGCGCCCTGCGATGGCTTCGTCATGGCAACACCCATGGCCCTCGTGCGGCGGCGCCCCAACCCGCACACGGCCGCCGCGCGCGGCCATTCTATACCTGCTGGCTCGGGGCGCGCAAGCAAGGCTGGTTGACAGCCGGCGGCAACGCGGGTAGCATACGCTCGGCCATTGGCCCACACCCCCAACTCCTCGGGAGCACGTGCCGCATGCCACGCCGCCCGACGAAGGACGGAGCGCCGAAAAAGCCGGTCGTCCTCAAGCCGCCCTCGGTGCACCCGCGAAACAAGCTCAACGCCCTCACGGGCAACGAGTGGCTGTTCTTCACCAAGTCGGTGCTGCGCACCAGCTACTCGCACGGCCTCGGCCACAAGCTGCGTCGCGAGCAGGGCGGCAACAAGCCGCCGCAACTGATGCAGCATATCATCGAGTTCTTCACCAAGCCGGGCCAGAGCGTGCTCGACCCCTTCGCCGGCGTGGGCGGCACGCTGCTCGGCGCCTCGCTGTGCGGCCGCAAGGCCACGGGCATCGAGCTGAACCCCCGCTGGCTCGAAATCTACCGCCAGGTCTGCGAGCAGGAAGGCATCGAGCCGCAGGAGACGCTCGTCGGCGACTGCCTGAACGTGCTGCCCGAGCTGGCCGCCGCGGGCCGGTCATTCGACTTCATCGCCACCGACCCGCCCTACTCGATTGCCCTCGAGAAGACCATGTGCGATGGCACCTACGACATCCAGCACCGCAAGACCGACTTCGACAAGTACTCCGACGACGCGGCCGACTTCCGCAACCTGGCCTCGTTCGACGCGTTTTACGACGCGATGGAGCGTGCCTTCGCCCTCACCTATCCGCTCCTGCGCGAGGGCGGCTACCTGGCCGTCATCATCCGCGACTCCTACCAGCGCGGCCGCTACATCCCCGCCACCTACGACATCGCCGAGCGCATCCGCCGCGGCGGCTACGTGCTCAAGGGCATCAAGGTCTGGTACGCCACCGGCGCCCGCGTGCGCCCCTACGGCTACCCCCACTCCTACATCCCCAACATCGTCCACCAGAACATCGTCATCTTCCGCAGAGAGAGACCCGCAAAGGCGAAGAAGAAGACCGCCCGCGTTCTCTCTCGTTCGTGTGATTCGTGAGATTCGTGGCTATGCTGGCGTCTTTTCGGGATACGGGCAGAGGGCACTGACGGGGCAGCGCGGGCACTCGGGCTTGCGCGCGATGCAGCAGTAGCGGCCGTGGAACGTGAGCAGGTGGGAGAACAGCGTCCAGTCCTTCGGCGGCGCCAGTTCGGCCAGTTCTTTCTCGATCTTGTCGGCGTACTTCTTCTCCACGTTATGCGGGTCGGCGAGGCCGAGGCGGCCGCTGAGGCGCAGCGTGTGTGTGTCCACGATGATCGCCGGCACGCCGAAACAGGTGCCGAGAATCACATTAGCCGTCTTGCGTCCCACGCCGGGCAGGTTCGACAGCACGTCCATCTCGGCCGGCACCTGCCCGCCGTGCTTCTCGACGAGTTCCTTGCCGCAGGCCACGATGGCCCTGGCCTTGTTGCGGAACGTGCCGCACGAGCGGATCATCTGTTCCAGTTCTTCGATGGGCGCGGCGGCGAAGTCGGCAGCCGACTTGAAGCGTGCGAAGAGCGCGGGCGTCGTCTTGTTCACCCGCTCGTCGGTGCACTGAGCGGCGAGAATCGTCGCCACGAGCAGCTCGAGGGGATTCGAGTGGTCGAGCAGGCACTGTGCGTCGGGATACTCCTTCCCCAGCTTGGCGATGATCTTCTTGACCCGAGCCTTCCTGTCGGCGAGCGATTCCATCGGCGTTCTCCTGCACGTTGACATCCTGCTCAAGGGGTCCTATTCTAACCGTCGGCAAGCCCGGAATCCACCCGTGAGGTCAGGCCATGGCCAAGAGCCGCGAAGACGTGCTCAAGATCGTCCGCGAATTCCGAGAACAGCTTACGGCTCTCTACTGCGAGCGGCTGAAGGGGGTCTACCTCTACGGCTCCTACGCCCGCGGCGAGGCGACCGAGGACTCCGACATTGACGTCGCCGTCGTTCTCGCGGGGCCGTTGAACGCCTATGCAGAAAGCGAGCGAACGGCTGACCTCTTCGGCGGGATCTCCCTTCGGGAGGGCTGCGTCCTTATCCCCTTCTTCCTCACAGAGGACGAGTACCGACAGAGGTCCTCCGCCGTCCACAGGAACATCGCCCGAGGTAACACTTCAGCCGTCTGAAGAGAATGTTGACAGCGTCCCAGGTTCTTGAGTCGGGGTTGATCTGGAGAGCAAAGAGGGGCATTCCTCAGGGGTTGACTTGGTAGGGAGTTCCTACACACCCAGAGGTCAGCCCCATGAAGATGGTAGTGGCGGTGGAGGTGGAAGTCAAGATGGATGAGGACCGCGCGAACGCCAATGAGGTGTTCTACGCCGTGTCGAAGGCCGGGGAGGAGGCGACCGAGAGACTCGCCCGCAGCATCGTCGAAGCGTACCAGGAGCGGATCGTGGAGCTCCTGTGCAGCCGCAGCGGCTCGGTGGCGAAGAAGGGCTTGGGGGGCCACGAGAGGAAGGACATGCCGGGACGGCGGTGCCGGTGTCGGACCTTCCGGCGCGCGGGCTACTGGAGCGATACGCGGACGTTGCGGGGAGGCTGTGGGACGGTGACGTTCCGGCCTGCGGTGGTGGAGTGTGCGCGCTGTGGGAAGCGGCTGACGCCGGTGCTGGTGGCGCTGGAGTTGGAGCCGTACGAGGGCCGGACCGACGAGCTGCTGCGGAAGGTGATGGAAGCGGTGGCGGAGACCTCGTACCGTCGTGGGAGCGGGTCGCTGGAGCGGCTGGCGGAGGTCCCTGTGGCGAAGTCGACGGCGCACCGGTGGGCGGCGACGGTGGAGTTGCCGGTGCAGGAAGGGAGCGGGCTGCCGTTCCTGGGAGCGGACGGGACGGGGTTTCATCGTCAGCCAGGGGAACGGGGGGAGGTGCGTTTGGTGGTGGAATTGGGGGAGAACGGGCGAATCCGGCCTCTGGGCGTCTGGGCAGGGAAGAGCTGGGAGGCGATCTCGGAGGAGGTGAAGGACCGCCTCGGGGGCCAGCCCCGTCTGTTCGTTGGGGACGGGGAGCCGGCGATGGAGGAGTGGCTTGGGCGGCTGGCCGAGCGTGCGAACCGATGCCTCTGGCACCTGCCCCGGGGGAGCGGCTTTGCGCTCTGGGGGGACGGCGTGTCCAAGGCGGAGCGCGATGCACTGGCGGGCCGCCTGCGCCGCCTGGTCGCCATCGAGGTCCCAGAGGAGGACATCGAAGTCGTCTCGGCCGAAGACAAAGAGAAGCTGCGAGAGCGGATTGCTGCTGCTGAGAAGGAGCTCGAGGAGCTTCGAAGAGACTGCGACGCGAAGGGCTACCGGCGCGCGGCGACCTACTTGGCCCACACGCGGAATCGCGTCTTCAACCACCTGTGGCTCTGGCTTGAGACGGGGCTCGTCGCTCCGCGGACCGCCTCGATCGTGGAGAACACCATCCGCGAACTGGTGCGGCGCCTCAAGAAGGTCGGCTGGAACTGGTCGGACGCCGGGGCCACGCGCATGGGCCGGGTCGTCATGCTGCGCCGGTACGATGAGGAGGCCTGGGACCAGTACTGGCGCGATCGGATGAACCTCCAGGGTCGCTGCAAGATCCAAATCACCCAATGGGTTGTGAAGAGAGTCGCTTGAGAGAGAAACTCAAGAACTTGGGACGTTCCCAACATCTTTCGCCGTTGCAGAAGCCCTGATTCATCCGCGGAACGGCAGCGCCGAGGGAGAATTGCATAGTTGTTCAAGTATGGTAACACTTCAGCCGAATGAAGTGCGTGTGGCACAGCCGCCCTTGGCTGTGCTGTAGGCGGCGTGTCACCACGCCGCGAGGTCTCGCGGGACGGGGACGTCCCGCCTACAGATGCGCGAACCACCGAACGACACAGCCGAGGGCGGCCGTGCCACACGGTTGCACCTCGATCGCAGTGCACTTCATGCGGCTGAAGTGTTACCAAGTATGCAATTCTCGTCGGCCGACGGGACAACGCGGGCAGGGAAGCCCAGGGGCTGCACGCCCCTCAGTCTTCGGGCTTCGGCAGGTCGCCGAGGGAAGGAGGGGCGGCGCATCACTTGTCATGCGGCGGAGCTCTCACACAGGCTCCCAGGCGGCTTCGGCGTACTTGTTCAAGTACGCCAAAGTCCGCTCGCACGCAGAAGCCCTGATTCGTCGGCGAAACCGCAGCGGCGAGGGAGAATTGCATAGTTGTTCAAGTATGCAATTCTGGTCGGCGGATGGGCCAGTGTGGTCAGGGGAGATCAGGGGCTGCACGCCCGTCAGTCTTCGGGCCTGGCGAGGTCGCCGAGGAAGGCCGGGGCCGCGCACCACTTGGGCACGCGAGCGGGCGTGATGGCGTTGAAGCCCGAGCGCTTGAGGATGGCCATGCCCCTCGCGGAGAGCATGAAGCGGACGAATTCCTGGGCCAGCTCGGGGTGGCGGGCCTTCTTCGCGATCGTGAGGCCGAAGGCGATGTAGGTGCCCCGGATCGTCTCGCGCCCGCCGCGGTAGTCGGGCACCGTGATCTCGGCCATCGCGTAGTCCGCCGCGTGCTCGGGGTCGCTCAGGTTGATCTCCTTCGGCAGCGGCGTGCAGGGCAGCTTGTAGTCCACCGCGTGGGTCTTGTAGACGAACGCGTAGTCCACCCGCGCGGGCACGAGGAGGTCGGAGATCAGGCGATTGGCGTCGAGCGCGACGTTCTTCTCCGGGCACTTCTCGATGAGCTGCTGGACGAGCGGGCGCTGCTGGCCCTTCGACGTGAAGTAGTGCTTCTCGGCCAGGTGCCAGACCAGGCGGCTCCAGTAGCCGCAGGGGTCCTGGGTCGGGTTGGCGATGCCGAACTGGATGTCGGGCTTGAGGAGGAGGTCGTACCAGTTCTCGCTGGTGATCTCGGCACGGCGGCCGCTCGAGGCGTGGCCGGCGAGGACGATCTCGTTCGAGACGAACTTCGCCACCCAGTCGGCGAGGTCGGGGTAGAGGACCTTCTGGACGAGTCGGTAGTCGGCCAGGGCCACCACGTCGGCATCGTGGTCGGGCAGCAGGCGGGTGACGAGCACGCTGCCGTGGACGTTGAGGGCGATGCTGACCTCGGGGTGGAGCTTCTCGAACTCGGCCTTCATCTCGCGGAGGCTGGCGGCGAGCGAATCGGCCCCCCAGACCTCGAGCGTGGTCTTCTTCTCGCCCCCGCAGCCTGGGGCAAGCAGCAGGACGGTGGTGCAGGCGAGCCAGAGGGTCACTTTGCGGGGGCTCATGGGCGCTGCTCCTCTTGTTGTCTTGGGAGTAGACTACCATGCAGGAGGGGCTGCGTGCAAGGAGCAGGCGATGTCACGGCTCGGGGGTGGCGAGGCCGGCGAGGAACTCGGGCACCTTGCCCCACCGCGGCACACGGGCGGGAACGATCGGCTGGAAGCCGGAGACCTTCAGAATGGCTTGTCCCTGGGGCGAGAGGACGAAGCGGACGAAGTCCCTGGCGTCGGGAGCGTTCGGGGCGTCGCTGAGGAGCGTGATGCCGAAGGCGATGGCGCTCCCCGTCAGGGTCTCGGTGCCGCCGCGGTAGTTGGGCACGTTGACCTGCACGGTGCCGTAGGAGTCCCCGAGCGACGGGTCGCCGAGGTTCACCTCCTTTGGCAGGGTGGTGAACGGAAGCTTGAGGTCCACGGCGTGGACCTTGTAGACGAAGGCGTAGTCAATGCGGGCCATGTTGAGGTAGGCGGCGATGAGCTCGTTAGCGTCGAGGGCGACGAATTCCGGGGGGCACTTGGCGATGAGCTGCCGGGCGAGGGGGCGGGGGTTGCCCTTCGAGGTGAAGTAGTGCTTCTGGGCCAGCTCCCAGGATAGGCGGGCGTAGTAGCCGCACGGGTCCTGCGAGGGGTTGGCGATGCCGAAGCGGACGTCGGGCCTGAGCAGGATTTCGTACCAGTTGTCGCTCGTGATCTCGGCTCGGTGGGAGCTGGAGGTGTGGCCGGCGAGGACGATCTCGGTGCTGGCAAACTTTGCGACCCAGCCGGCGTGGGCCTCGCCGAGGATCTTCTCGATGAGCCGGTGGTCGGCCACGGCCAACACGTCGCCCCGCCGCAGGGGCACCAGGCGCGTGGCCATCACGCTGCCCATGACCTCGAGGCGCACGTCCACGTCGGGGTCTTGCTTCTCGAAGGCGTTCTCGATGTCACGGAAGCTGGCGGCCAGGGCGTCGGCGGCGAACACGCGGAGGGTCCGCCGCCCGTCCTCGCAGCCGGTGATGGCGAGCGCGGCAGCGACCGCGATGGCCGCGAGTGTCGAGCGACGGCGGTTCTTGCGCATTTATGCCTCTCTCTGTTCGGCGTCGGCGAAGACCATGAACCGCTCCGGCGGAAGTTCCACGAGGAGGTCGCCCCCGACGGGGGCTGGGAGCGCCTGCGGGTCGGGCCAGGGGCCGCATTCGATGCGCACGCCCTCCGCGAGCCGCACGAGGGCGCGCGGCGCACTCGCGGAAGGGGTGAAACCCTCGAGGATACCGGGGTAGACCGACGCTTTGGGCAGGCGCCCCCCGCTGGGGTGGAGCTTCACACGGCATCCTCGGATGGCGACGTGCACCGCGTCGGCGCCGGCCACGGGCTCGGGTAACAGGACGCGGAACGTCACGGGGCCACACTCGACTGCGCGCTGGCCGTTTGCCGGCGACTCGGGCAGCAGGCGGCCGGGGAAGATGTTCTCGATGAGGAGGAAGCGAGCCGTTGCCAGGTCGGTGGGGTGCTCGAAGACCTCCGCGGGGCCTCCGCACTGCGTCAACCGCCCCGCCATCAGGATGGCCAGCCGGTCGGCGAGCGCGGCCGCCTCCTCCTGGTCGTGGGTGACGAGGACGACGGTGAGGCCGAGGCGGCGCCAGACCTCGCGGAACTCGCGCTGAAGCTGCCGCCGCGTGGCGGGGTCCAGGGCGGAGAACGGCTCGTCGAGGAAGAGCACGCGCGGCTCCACGACGAGGGCGCGGGCCAGCGCCACCCGCTGCTTCTCGCCGCCGCTGAGGCTGCGGATGTCGCGCCGATCGAGCAGACGCTCGATGCCCAGGAGGCGAGCGACACTGCGGACCCGCTCATCAGCGGTCGCGGGACCCACGCGGCGGACCAGCAGGCCGAAGGCGATGTTCTCGCGCACCGACAGGTGGGGGAAGAGCGCCAGGTCCTGGGGCAGATAGCAGAAGCCGCGCTCCTCAGGACGAGTGCGGCCGATGTCCCGGCCATCCAGCAGGATGCGGCCGGCGTCGGGCGGCTTCACCCCCAGCACGGTCTCCAGGAATAGCGTCTTGCCGGCGCCCGAGGGGCCGAGCAGCACGAAGCACTCCCCCTGCGGAATCGTCACGCTGATCCGCTGGAGGGAGAAGGCCCCGTAGTGGGCGATGAGATCGGTCACCTGGAGCATCAGCGTCGCCCCCCGACGAGCAGCCGCACGGCCACCAGCCCGCCGATCGTGAGCAAGGTGAGCACTATGCTGAGGGCTACCGCGCGGTCAATGCTCACCGAGGCCATGTTGAGGTAGATGGCCACGGGCATCGTCTCGGTGTAGCCCTTCACGGCTCCCGCGAGGGTGGAGGTGGAGCCGAAGTCGCCGATGGCCCGCGCCCAGCCGAGCACGAAGGCCGCCACGATGCCGTTGCGGGCCAGCGGCAGCGTGACCCGCCGGAACGCCTGCCACGGCGTGCAGCCGAGGAACCGCGCCACCTGCTCGAACCGCGGATCAATCCCCGAGAACGTGGTTCGCGCCACCAGCACGATGAAGGCGTAGGCCACGAAGAACTGCGCGAGGATGATCCCCTGCACCTCGAAGACAAAGAAGCGGGCGAGCCAGAGCCCGGGCGGATTGCGGAACAGCAGCAGCAAGGCCACGCCCAGGGCCATCGGCGACATCGTGACCGGGATCAACAGCACGGCTTCCGCCAGCCACGCGCCCGGAAAACGCCAGCGGGCGAGCGCATAGGCCGTGGGCACGGCGAGCAGGAGGGCGATGAGGCTGGCAATGACCGACGTCCACGCGCTGAGCCAAATGGCTTGCAGCACATCGGACTGGCCCAGGGCGCTCAACGCCGGGCCGCCCCCCGTGTAGCCCACCTGCACGACCACCAGCGTCACCATCAAGGTGACCGAGCAGCCCGCGGCGAGAAGGCACACCCAGTCCAGCCAAGACCGCATCGGCTACCATCCCTTCGGCAGCGGCCACTCGCCCCCGACAGGGCAGTCCTTCGTAGTGAACTTCCGCGCTTCTTCCACGTTCGTCAGGTAGTGCCACTTGCAGAAGATGGCCTTCCCCTCCTCGCTCAGGAGGAAGTCCACGAACTGCCTGGCGACCTCTGGCTGCCTACAGAAAGTGCTCTGGGCGATGGGAACGTAGCCGATCCTCGGGATCTGCTCCGGCGTGAGCATGATGGTCTTTATCTTCTCAGAGTTCCAGTATTGGAACACCCGCCAGCCGAGCACGGCGTCCACGGTGCCGAGGGCGACGAGTTGCGCCGTCTTCGCGCACGACTCCGCGTGGGTCACGATGTTCGGCTTCACGGCGTCGGCCACCTTGTTGCGGATCATCACCTCGACCGCGTAGAGGCCCACACACACGGTGTCAGGCCGCGCGATGCCCACGCGAACCCCTGGCTTGCCCAGGTCCTCCAGCCTCTCGATCTTCTTCGGGTTGTCGGCCGGCACGTTGATGGCGGGGAGGAGGTAGACGACGAGCTTCTCGGTCTCGGGCACGACGAGTTTCTCGCGTTTCGCCAGTTCCATGAAGTCAGAGGAACCAGGGAAATACAGGTCGCCTCGTCGCGTGAGCTTCATCTGGCTCAGCATGGCCCCCGAGCCGCCGAAGTGGAGGAGCATCCTGCACCCGGTGTTCTTCTCGAAAGCGTTCGCGGCCTCCTCGGTCGCCGGCTTGGAGGCCGAGCCGATGAAGAGCTCGAGCTTCTTCCCAGCCAGCGACTTGCCCTCTTCGCCCGCGGGCCCGCCCGTCGCCAGCCCCAGCACGACCGTCGCCGCCAGCCAGCCCCATCGCCCGTTCATCCTCATAGCCCCTTTCGTCCCGTGAGCCATTGCTGACATGCTGCGCCCCTGCCGCACCCCTATTCGCTTGCGGGCCGAGGAGCGTGACGGAATCGAGCGGCGCTTGACGGCCCGCCCGCAAGCGCCTATGATTCCCTACTGCAAACAAAGGTCACGCGCGGGGCGGAGGGGACGAATGCAGGGGCAGGTTTGAGCCCATCGCGCCACTGTGTGGAGAGAGGAAAGGAGACACACATTGAAGGGCCGGGCCGGGTTGGGAGCATGCATGGCGTGCGCGCTCGCCGCCAGCGCCCTGGGCGGCGAGCCGCCGCCCGCCAAGGCCGAGGGCGACACGCTCGACAAGCTCAGGACCATGCACGTCGGCGGCGCCGTGTTCCAGTTCGGCTTCGAGGAACGCCTCCGCGTCGAGCACTGGAACAACGAAGACCTCAACCGCCACGCGGACGACGAGGACCACCGCTGGTTCAACCGCACCCGCCTGCGCATGGACACGATTTTCAACGACGTGTTCCGCACCCGCGTGGAGCTGGTGGACGGGCGGGAGTGGGAATCGGACCGCGAGCCCCGGCCACAAGTGGATGAGCTGGACCTCCACCAGGCCTACGTGGAGATCGGCGGCAAGCCCCTCATGGTGCGCCTCGGACGCCAGGAGTTGGACCTCGGCTCGCGCAAGCTCGTCGCCGCCCCCTCCTGGGGCAACCTCCTCCGCTCGTTCGACGCGGCGCGCATCTCCTACACCAGCGACCTCGTGGACGTGCACGCCTTCTGTGGCAGCGTGGTCGCGCCCGTGGACGACCAGTTCAACGAGCATCGCCACGGCGAGCGAGTCTGCGGCGTCTTCGCCACCCTCAAGCCGGTCAAAGACCACAAGATTGACCTCTACGCCATCCGCCTCCACACCTGGAACGACGACTACTATGTCACCGGCGAGGACAAGGTGAAGGGCGAGCACAAGCGCACCACCTACGGCACCCACCTGTTCGGGAACATCACCCGGCGGTGGACCTACGACGTCGAGGGGGCCATCCAGCGCGGCCACTACGCCCACGACCGCATCCGCGCCTGGGCCTTCCACGCCGACACCGCCTACACCCTCGATCTCCCCTGGCAGCCGACCATCCAGCCCGTCGTCAACATCGCCAGCGGCGACCGCGACCCCGGCGACGGCGTGCACGGCACCTTCTACCCCCTCTACGGCTCGACCCACGGCATGTACGGCGGCATCGCCGACCAGATCACGTGGATGAACGCCCGCGTGATTGGCCTGCGACTCCGGGCCAAGCCGGTCCCCAAGCTCACCGTCGGCGTCGAGGCCCACCGCTACTGGCTGGACGACGACAAGGACGCCTGGTACTCGACCAGCAAGAAGGCGAAGCGGCGCGACACGACGGGCAAGTCGGGCGACCACATCGGCTGCGAGCTCAGCTTCTGGGCCAAGTACGCCGTCAGCAAGCGCGTCGAGTTCGAGGGCGGCATCTCGCGCTTCTTCGCCGGCCGCTTCGTCGAGCGCACGGGCCCCGACGATGGGACGTCGTTCTGCTACCTCCAGGCCACCTTCCGCTGCTTCTGAACAACTCGCCACGATTCTGGGTCTCGGCGGGCGGGGCCTCCGTGCCCCGCGCCGCCATGCGCACCGCGGACACGCCCCGAGGCCAGCCCCTACTGGGGTCATGCTGAGCGAAGCGAAGCATCTCTCCTGGCCCTGACCTTTGCCCACATCTCGCAACGCGCCCTTGGCTGCCCCAGCTTCGCTGGCAGGCAAAGCGGCGACTGCGTCGCCGCACTCCATAGTCCTCTCCCTTGTGGGGAGGTGGTGGAGATGGTGGAGATGGTCGAGATGGTGGAGATGGCCGCGGGAGGGGGTGGTCATCTTGACGGGGGCCGGGAGCTGTGGGGATGGGGGATGGGCAGAGGTGCATGTGCTTGATATGACGATGCTTATGGTGACGCGGCGTTGCTGAGGGGCTGCCCGTCAAGATGATCACCCCCCCTTGCGCGCGCGTGATCATCTTGATCATCTTGCGCCCGTCTCTTGTTGCGCAGGGGCGCGAGATGGGCGCGGCGCTGACGCGACCCCAGTTCTGCTGCTCGACCTCTCTTGAGCCACAACGGGGCGTAATGGTACAGCCCAGGACAACGCCCTCATCTTTGCACACATCTCGGGCTCCGTAGCCCGCCGAGGGCGGGCGTCAGAGGGTAGCCCACGGCGTAAGCCGTGGGTTCAGGCGGGCATAAGGTCCACAGCCC
>Ga0307379_10000679_pt1 | contig 56074 bp, 51 predicted proteins | sample UN2MG_FD_202237 | JGI IMG/M metagenome (GOLD analysis project Ga0307379, IMG submission 202237) | Soil microbial communities from Risofladan, Vaasa, Finland - UN-2 | ecosystem: Environmental > Terrestrial > Soil > Coastal area > Acid sulfate soil | place: Finland: Risofladan, Vaasa | collected... | reverse complement strand
TGTGTAGTAATACAGGCAGAAGCCAGGGAATCGGGGCAAAATGGCGGGGAGTTTATAATGGATGGGAGTTCAACTTCACATAATTTAGAGCTTCACATAACACTTTTTATGTTGAGCTCAACATAAGTAGTGATTGGCCGTGGCAGACCTATGCTAACCACCAAGCGCTCAAAACCAGAGATGTTTCCCTGGTCGGCCAGGTAGGTGCCAAGACAAAAGCTAAGTTAGTGCTGCACGGGTTCAAAAAGGTCTGGGATTTATCGTCAGCAAAGGTAGAGGATCTAGAGAAGCTTCCTCGTATTGGTGCATCCACTGCCCGAAAATATATTCTAAATGCCAAAGCTATTCAAAAAGGTGACCCAATTGCTCTTGACAGATCTGCATTGAAGTTCCCTGATAAATCAACCGAAATTTTTCTAGACCTGGAGGGAACCGATCAGCAAGGTCACGAGGATGAGTTAGCTCAAGTGGACTATCTTATCGGGATACTAATCAGAAAGGATCACAAGGAGGAATATAGACCTTTTCTTGCCCATCGACTTGAGGACGAAGAGATCATGTTTCATGAGTTCATGACCTTTATGGATACGCAGAGGGATTATGTCATATATCACTGGCATAATTACGAGCGCTATCACATAAGACAGTTGGGGGAGAGGTACGGTCTGATGGAGAAAGCAGAAGCACTTCTCTTTCCGCATATGGTTGATCTCCACAAAGTGGCTACCAAGGCCTTTGTTTTTCCTACTTACAGCAATGGGCTCAAGGATATCGCCGACTACATCGGTTTCAAATGGCGTCATGGCGATATCAATGCCCTTGATGCCATTGCCTATTATTTGAAGTATCAGGAAGATCCCGATTCGTTTAAGGATAAGATGCAAGCCATCGTGGATTATAACGAGGATGATTGTACAGCTACGAGAGTAGTGAGGGATTGGCTGCAAGGGAGAGGCTCTTAAAGAATACACGTAGTAAAAGGGGATGTTCGTGCAGAACGTGCGTAGGCTAAGGGATAGATCTTTCCCTTGCAGGCCCTTTCTCCGCCGATACAGCTCTGGTTACATAGGAATTCGTAACCCCTCGTTACCGTGCAACGTCTGCCCCTGAATAACCCTATTCCCTCACTGCAAGCCAGGATACTGCCTGACGGGCTGCAATGATTTCGTGCCTGCTGGCGGAAAAAACAATCTGGACCGCCCAGTAATCATTTTCCGCGGTCTCTCCATTTCTACGTACTTTGTGGGAAGAGGGGGACGTCTTTAAGTAATTCAATAACTCTCTAGCCTGAAAGCCCTGTGTGCTGATGAAAGGGGCTCATCTCAGTTTTTTTTGCTTCAGATTGGCAAGATTACCTGAAGGCAAATAGGCACAAAGATGAATGCCCTTGTTGTCGTCACAGATAATGTTTGGTTTGCATTTCTCTCCCAGCAGCCAGGGATTGATGAGGTTAGCCGGCCGTCTTTCCATGATGCTTTTCTGATGCTTGGACACACGTTTTTTATGCCAAAGAGAAAAATATCCCCAACTATCCATGATAGTATGGGGCACCTGTGCTTGATATCATGATGGATAATATATACCAGGTTCATTTGCAAATATGCAGGCGGTGATAAAAATGGAAATTGACCTGATAAAGATTAGGGAAATAGCAAAAGACAAGGAGGATGAGAATTGGGAGTTTCGGACCTTCCTGAAGAGTCATGATATGCCCTTAGAACAAATGGATTCAATGGTTCATAGGCTATATGAGCGGGTATCTTCCGAGATAGATTGCACAGCCTGTGGAAATTGCTGCAGGGAGATATCGCCGAGCCTTAATCAAAAGGATATCGAGAGATTATCTCGAGGATTGGCCATTCATCCGGATCAATTTATCAATCAATTTTTAGTTGAGGATAAGGAAAATTTCTCTGATGGGTTCCTATTCAATAAGAGACCTTGTCCCTTTCTCTCAGGTAACATATGCGCTTATTATGATCTCCGCCCCGAAAGTTGTGCATCATATCCTCACCTACACAAGGAAGACTTTGTATTTAGGTTAATAGGGGTAATAGAAAATTATGAGATATGCCCAATTGTGTTCAATGTTTTTGAGCTGCTGAAAGCCAAGCTATGGGGAAGAGGCGCATAACATCTGAAAAGAAGATGGGCCTGAAAATGAAGGGTTTTGCCCCGACCGCAGAAAGCCACGGCTTTAGTCCCGACCTTTTGTGGTCGGGATTACGGTCGGGATGTCGTGCCACTAAGTCCCGCCGTTCACGAAGCGAATCGGCGAAACTAAGTGGTGTCATGAGCTTGCCCGCCAGGAAATATGGCGGGCTTGCCCGCGGGGCTCCACCGGCGTCACGGATAGTGATTGGTTTACATAGGTAACCCTGCTAAACCAGGATTGGTCTAAGGCGCAGGGCTTAAGGCTCACGGCATTCAGATCTTATTGGGCAAAAGCAAGGATATTTAATGGAAGACGCAACACCAGATCCTGCAATGTTATTGAAGCTTGCCAAAACACGAATGCCCTTTGGGAGATATAAGGGGCGTTTGCTCATCGATCTTCCCAAGCCCTATGTCATATGGTTTGCGAAAAAAGGCTTTCCGGAAGGTGAACTGGGCCGGATGTTGAACATCTTGTATGAAGTGAAGGTGAACGGGCTTGAGTATCTTTTTAAGCCGTTGAGATGATTAACGGAAAAGGGGCTGCCCTTAAAAAACTGATTTGACGAAATGAGCCGGAGCAGATCGTTACTCTCCTTCGCCAAAGGCTATGGCGAGTTCCGCCATCCATTATGCGGATGCCCCGCTCTTCAGAGCGGGGAGGCTTCACTTTTGCCATGTTTCGGGATCAAAGCGCCGTTCTCAGCGGAGGAAAAGAGGGGGTTGGTTCTGAAACGACTTAGTCACAAAATCACCCCAATGCAGTTTGTCACAAAATACTCTTATTGACTTTGTACCTTTCGACCTAACATGATAGTATGCCAGTGTTTGGTGTAATTTTGGAGCATGGTTTTGATGTAAACGTGTTTTAGTATGTGCCGATAAGTTGTCTTAAAACCAAAGCCCCCTCTTATGACTCGTGCTTCTGATTCAAGGTTGAAAAAATAGATTTAATGCGGCCAGGATTCAACATTGTAAGAATACGATGAATAGCGACAGGGATCCAAAAGTCTATATCATTGCAGGGCCAAATGGAGCAGGCAAGACGACTTTTGCTACGAAGTTTCTTCCACATTATGTTGAATGCATGGAATTTGTAAATGCTGATTTGATTGCAAGCGCTCTGTCTCCTTTCTTACCGGATCGCGCTGCCTTCCGGGCGGGCAGGCTTATGATTGAACAGATCCATTCACTGGCAGATAGTCGTGTTGATTTTGGTTTTGAAACGACTTTAGCTGGAAGAGGCTATGTTCGCCTGCTGAATAATTTAAAGGATCGCGGTTATAGGATTCACCTTTTCTACCTGTGGATTCACCGTATAGATGTTGCACTGGAGAGAATTGCTGGACGTGTGAAGATGGGCGGACACAATGTACCCGAAGATGTTGTTCGGAGGCGATATGATAAGGGGATATCAAATTTTTCCAGACTTTATCAGCCGTTAACGGATTTTTGGGCTATTTATGACAATTCGACGGATACACCGCATCTCATTGCTTATAAAGAACATGACAAACTTGAGATTATTGATCATGATACATTTTACATAATATCAAACGAAATGAGGGAATAATGGAAAAGGGCACCTTTGAGAAAAGACAGAGCATTCCATTAGCATTTCATGCTGAAGTGGCATTGAAAGAAGCTGTTGCCGATGCAATTGCTGCACATAGGCGGGCGGGTGTCCCAATAGCCGTCTGGCGCTATGGTGAAGTAGTTAAGGTTCCTGTAGACCAGATTGAAGTCCGAGTGAAGACAGGGACGTCGGTAAGAAAGTAAATAACGAAGCGGTGAGGGTCAGGGCTTCATTCTGCACAACCCTAGATGGGCAAGTTTTTCTGAAAACAAAATAGGCCAAAAATGAAAGGTTTCGTCGGCGTCACAGACAATGACTGGTTTGCATTTCTCTCTCAGTAACAGAGCGAGCTAGGGTGAGATCTAGACATTTCACAAAACAATAGGCATGAAATTATTACGTTGAAGTGTTGGAACAACAGGAAACCAAGCCTTTTGTCAAGAGTGTAGACTTGTCCGCCGTTTTTCTTGTCCGCCGTTCTTGTGGCGGACTGGCGGGCGCGCCCCCATTCTCGTATCTTGAAGAAGTTGTCAAGAAAGTAACTCAGTTAGGCAGCAGTAAGGCGCGCTGAAGAAGTATGTTGTCAAAAAATAGAAGCAAATCGAAACCAAAATGGAATGTAACCATTGCAAACAATTCTTAACTGGTTTTAAAATCCATTTCAAGCTAAAATCCACAATAGAGCTAAGGAAAGCAGCTTAATTTAACAGCCCTTGCCCATGAAAACACAAGCCTCCCCTCCCCTCTTTTTTTGAAAGATGTAGTTTTTTGAAGGAGCTTTTTGGGGATAAATAAATGTGGTCGTAACCAAGTTAATCTAATAATTCCCGTAAGAGTCACCTCAATTCCCCGCTACGTCTTTTAGCCTCGCGTTTTTTGGCTCAAAAATCCAGCGTTGCATTTCTGTTGGCCTTGTGGCATAGTACAAATATTCTCACTTTATAAGGCGCGAACCATTAATAGAGGGCGTCATGGAGTGAATATCAAAACCCCATTTCTCACTCAGAGAGGTGGGGTTTTTGGTTTTCATAAGGGAAGTCTTTTTTCATCGAGATGCTGTAAGAACTGAAAAATATCTGAATGTGTAGAAATCTTTCTGCGTATTGATTGTTCGTTACGGCACATCTTTCCATCTAATATGAAAGGAGGGCATGAGTAGAGTTGGTCTACTCTAGGTCTTTCAATTGATCCGAACAACATTAGAGGAGGATATGGATCATGGACAAGCAAGTATCAGCCGGTTTGAAGACCACGTTTCTCATCCACGCAATCGTAGCCACGCTCTCTGGCCTTGCCTATCTTCTCATTCCAAAGAAGTTTGGCAATTTTGTTAATTGGCCAGTTATGGAGCCCGAAGCCTACCGAATTATTGGTGCAGCTATTCTCGCCTTTGCCGCGAGTTCATGGCTTGCGTATTCGGCGAGTGCATGGGAACAGGTAAAGATCGTTGTGCAAATGGAGATCGTATGGACGATCCTCGGGACGCTTGTTTTACTATACGGCATATCCTTCGCGGGTCTTCCCGCTTTCGCTTGGGTAAACGCGATAATCCTTGCCGTGTTTGCCGTTCTGTTCATTGTGTTCTACTCTCGCCGGTAGTGCAAGGGTCGTTTTAGGGTAGGGTTCAGGTGCAGGTTTCTAGATGTTACGAGAGATATAAGTCCGATGCTGGCTGAGTCTCTGGAGCGGACCGGGGATGGGGGGTGATTTGAAATTGCGTGAACGGACCCCCGGCCGCTCGGCTCACAGCCGTTGGTTGTCACAGAAAACAGGGGTGCTATGGACTGAATCATTAGACCCCATTTCTCACACAGAGAGGTGGGGTTTTGTGCTATTGAGAAACATAAAGGGCTCGGGTCCCAGTTAAATAGGCTGCGCATTCCATGGGGCGAGCATTTAACCCCAGTTGAACACCCGGAGGGTCCCCGGTTCAACGGGGCGGGCGGGATAAATCTTTTTTTGACAATTGTTAGATAGTAAATCGTTCTGGGAGATACGAAATCAAGGGCTTTGTCGGCGTCACAGGCAATGATTGGTTTGGATAGGTACCCTGCTAAAGCAGGATTGGCCTAAGGCGCCGGGTCTAAGGCTCACGGCGTTCAGATCTGATTGGGCAAAAGCGAGGATGGGTGAATGGAATAAAGGGGTCACCTGTCCCTTTGACCTCTTCTGATATACCATAACATGCAAGCGGAATTTGCGGTCATAGTATTTGATTCAAGCAAGAGTGTAGAAGCGACCCCATTCTCGTATCTTGAAGAAGTTGTCAAGAAAGTAACTCAGTTAGGTATCAGTAAGGCGCACTGAAGAAGTATGTTGTCAAAAAATGGAAGGAAATCGAAACCAAAATCGAATGTAACCATTGCAATAAATTCATAATTTATGAAAAGACTAATGGGCACGAACATATTTCGGGCCCCTGCAGAAAATTGAATCTTCAATCACCTCAACTATGATAGATGTCCTAAAACTGCCTTTCGCCTGGTTATGTGCTCATTGAAATAATTCCTAATGAGCTAAATACCTTCTGTTTTGCTTCAAAAGAGTTGTCTGAGGTGGTATCCTGTTTACACAACTTTAAATTCCAATGGCTACGAATCGGCTGCTAGTCTTCTCAGCAAAAAGATTCTTTTGGCTGTAGGATAATACTATTCCTATGTTCCGTTAGACAGAACACGGTAAGTTCAACTCACTATGATTAAGTTACTTCACACTGCGGATCAGCAGCTCGGCGTCAAGTTCTTGGGCTTTGGTGAAAAGGGCAGGCAACTGCGCCAGGCTGTGAAAGAGTCGCTAAAGAAGACAGTGGACTTCGCACTAGCAGAGTCTGTGGAGCTGGTTCTCATTGCCGGCGACCTTTTCGATTCCAACACAGTGTCCAGGAACCTGGTGGAAGAATCTGTGATACAACTCAAAAGACTGGCGCCAATCCCCATCTGCATCCTTCCAGGGACCCACGATTGTTATGATGCCGCTTCGGTTTACCGGCGCTCCGAGTTTCAAACCCTACCTCATATCCACATCTTCACCGATGAAATCAAAGCGGTTCCCTTTCCCGACTTGGATATCACGGTATACGGTAAAGCCAACCTGAGTCCTCAAGGAAGCGAAAGCCCTCTCGAGGGGCTGGTGAAGACGAATGAGACCACATACCATGTGGCCATGGCCCATGGTGAAATTGCGATCGAAGGCAAATTCTCCGGAGATTATTACCCCATGAGGGTCAAAGAAATCACTGAGTCCGGCATGAATTACGTGGCACTTGGTCACTGGCACCGGTACGCTGATTTCTCACAAGGTGCTGTTAAGGCCTGCTATCCCGGCGCACCTGAAACGTTGAGCTTTGAAGAAGGACAAGACTCAGGTTTTGTGCTGCTTGTTTCCATCGATGATTCGGGTACCCACGTCGAAAAGAAGCGCGTGGGAAGATACCTCTGGAGAACAATAGATCTGGTGGTTGAGAATTTTGGGCGGGAAGATGAGCTTATCCAGGAAATAATGAAGCATGCCGATCCCAACACCCTTCTCCAAGTCAGATTGAGCGGCTTTAAGCCTGTGACGTGGGATATGAGTGAGGAACGCCTTGTAGAAGCTGTTGGGGATTCCTTTTTCCATCTTGAGGTCATTTCAGGTGATTTGACCCCATCCTCCGAGCATATCCAACCTAGGGAATTTCCCGAATCAACGATAATGGGGCAGTTTCTGCGACTTATGCAAAACAGGCTGGAGAGTGCCGAGGCATCTGAGAAACCTGTATTGCAGGAGGCACTCCAAAGGGGTTTTGCCCTGCTGAACGGCAGAGAGGCCTGAGCATATGAAATTAACTCAGATCAAGATCAACCGGTTTCGAAATATCGACACCTTCTCCGGTGGTATCGGGGACGGGATCATACTCTTCAAGGGCCCTAACGAGGCCGGAAAATCGTCGTTTCTTTCCGCTATCCTGTTCGGCCTTTTCGAAGACCCGAAATCATCGGCTCAGCGCCTCGAAGACGCCAGAAAGTGGAATAGTCAGAGCCTCTACCACCTTGCTCTTGAATTCAAAAATAGTGGTGCAGCCTATCTCCTCGAGAAGGACTTTGAAAACCAAACCGTTCTGCTTCAGAATAAGGTGACGGGTGAAACCTGGAAAGGCAAAGATAAAGTGAATGCCAGGCTGGCGGAGCTTATTGGATTCTACTCAAAAGAGATTTTTATGAGTACTGCGTGCGTCTTTCAAGATGAGCTCAACGCTATCTACTCGGGGCAGAAAGAAATTCGCTCTTTGCTCGAGCAGAAAGTTGCAGGCAGAGAAGAGTCGGCGGTGCAGCCAATTCTCACTATGCTTGAAAAAAAGATACTTGAGCTCAAAAGAGGGATCGATCGCCCAGCGCATGTCAATCCCGGACAGATACGAAGGGTAGTTGATGAAATAACCGATCTTTCGCAAAGACGCAGTGAGATTGCTAATAAAGTCGAAAAGCTTCGTGATGCAAGACAAAGAGTCCACGAGCTCTCTCATGAGCTGGATGAGACAGAAAAATCCGTGAGAGTAAAGAGGCAGGCTTTAGACAAATCAAAGGTATATGTCAAAGAAAAGGAAAAGTGCGAAAACTTGACCAACACGCTCGAAAAAATAATGGAAAATCTACAAAGGCTGACAAAGGCGGAGCAGCAGGTGGGTATCCTCAAGGTACAACAGGATGGGAAGCAAGAAAAGCTGAAGGAGCGTGAGGCAAATCTCGATAGATGCAAGGCTGCGATTAAGACGAGGGTGGAAAAAGAGTCTTTGGCTTTGGAATTGGGCGGTAAAAGGGAGATTCTCGGAAAGGCTACAGAGCTTTTGGGTGCTGTTACCAAGCTGAAAGAGTCGGTGGCTGCGGTGCCGGTCATTTCCGAACAATTAACTCAAGATCTGCGCCAGAAAGAGAGTGACATCAGGGCCCTCGAAAAAATGGTTGAACAGCGCCAAATGCTTTTGTCCGTAACTTTCAAGGCAAAGACACCTTATGTTATTGAAACCGAGGAGGGGCTTCTTTCCGAAGGTGAGGGGTCAGCTGGAGAGACGGTGCAGGGATCAGCCAAAAGGGAATTCCGAATTGACTTCAAGGACATCGCTGACGTGCGCGTATCCTCAAAGGATGAAGCCTTAGAAAAAAGCATTGAGGAGCTTGGAGAAACGAAGGCTACCTTAAAAGAGCAGCTCGCCCAGTATCAGTGCCGATCATTAGCGGAATTTCTGGAAATGAAAGAAAGCCGTGAAAAAAAGGAGCAAGACCTGGAATCTGAGGAGAAGGATCTCAAGGTCACCTTGGGGAAGGATACGATCGAGTCTTTAACGAAAGGAATCAGCGAGCTCAAACCGCGCTTGAAGGAATTGGACAACGCTTTAAAGGAAGCGAAAGGGTTTGCCATCTCAGAGGAAGAGCTGACTGAGCAAGAACGGGAGATTCAGAAATTACGCGATGACGTTAACGAACTGAATGGTAATATCCGCGAGAATCAGGGAATCTTGAAATCCTTCAGCAAAGAGCAGCTCGAAAAAGACAAGAAGGTCAAGGCCCGGGAAATTCTTGTGGCAGAAACGGCCCTTGAGGATCTCAAGGAATTTCAATCTTCTGGTGAGGAGGTTGTCAAGAGAGAAAACGAGCTTCAAGACCTGGAACAAAGACTCTCAGCCCTCAAGATCGAACAGAAAAGCCTTGCACGCACGCTTCAGGAAGATGACTATGGGCAAGAGGACGTGGCTGAAATTGAGGAACGCATTGACTCCCTGGAGCGGCGAGCTAATAGGTTAAAGACGAGGCTCAGAGCCTATGAGATAATCAGTCAAGTTCTCAGTGAGGCACGGCAGAACATCCTAAAGAGTATTTCCGGAGAGGTTGATCAGCTGATTGGCTCTTATTTTGCCCTCATTACCGGCGGCAAATATGACCAGGTTCGTCTTTCCAGGGATGATTTTTCTCTTCAGGTGTTTAGCAAAGATAAGAAGGATTGGATTAATCCCGATACTGAAGAATTGTCGGCCGGTGCCAGGGATCAGCTTTATCTCGCAGCACGCTTAGCGTTAATGACCGCTGTCATTGGGGATAATTCTGTCCCTCTCATTCTCGATGACCCTTTAGTACATTTCGACTCCGAGAGGCGTGAAAACACTCGAAACCTGCTCAGGGAGATCTCCAAAAAACATCAAGTGCTTATCTTCTCCTGCCACGACTATTACGATGATTGGGCCGATCAGATGATCACATTTTAGGAATTGTTAAAGAATAGCTTTTGATCCATTAATTGGGGGACAGCGAGAGACGGGGGTCAGGTCCGCCAGGGAAATGGCGGGCAGGCATAAACAATTAAGTGTCGAAGAGCCTCATCATGGCCAGAATGTATCCTGATGACATCGAGGATTACGAGGAAGCCACCGATGGTGAGAAAAGGGTGTTCAGGTTCTTAAAGGAAGCGGCGAGACCACACAAGGATTTTGTCTGCTGGTATGAGCCTCCAATTGGCAGTTCGGGGAAAGAACCCGATTTCATTCTCTTCAGCAAGAAGCTCGGCCTCCTTGTTTTAGAGGTAAAAGACTGGACATCCAAACAAATTACTGCATACAACCCCCACCAGTTTACCATCCTCATTTCAGGAAAACCTGAGAAGAAGACCAATCCTGACAAGCAGGCAAAGAGCTATGTGAACACGCTTAAAGATAAATTAAAACAGTTTCCCGAATTACTTTCCAATGATCCCAGGTACAAGGGTCAATTAAAGATACCCATTGGCAGGATAGTGGTATTCCCAAATATTTCTCGAGATGAGTATGCTGAAAGCAAGTTTAAGTGGTTCATTGAATCCGAAAGGGCTCTGTTCAAGGAAGACCTCGCTGCAGCCGGGAAGATCCTCTGTGACACGTCTGGCCGCAAGTTCCAGGAAAGAATAGCAGGTACCTTGCCTTTCCGGTTCAGAGGCCTCACTGAAAAGGAGGAAGCAAAACTTAGCTTTGCCATATGGCCTGAGTCAAGGATCGACCTTCCTCCACGGCAGGGCGTGGGGAAGGCCCGTTTCCAAAGAGAAGTGCTGGCACTGGATGAAGCGCAGTCAAGGCTGGCCCTGCGCCTCGGGTCGGGCCACAAGGTGATAAATGGGCCGCCGGGAAGCGGCAAGACCCTCGTTCTGGTGCACCGTTGCTGCCAGCTCTGCAGGTACCACCCGCAATGCAAGAAAATCCTCCTGGTGTGTTTCAACATTGCCCTGGTCAGCCACCTCAAGAGGCTCATCCAGGAGAAAGGACTAGGGACCTCCGGAAACGGCATCGAGGTCTGCCACTACTATGAACTCTGCTCTCAGGTCCTTGAAGAACCCGTTCACTATGAAAACGAGGAGCCGGAGTACTACGAGCTCGTCACGCAAGAAGCGCTCGGCAAAGCCCAGAGGGGAGACTGTTGTGTTGGCCCCTTTGACGCGATTCTCGTGGACGAAGGCCAGGACTTCAACAACGACATGCTCAAGGTCCTTTTGACCTTGCTCAGACCGGGCGGAGACATGGTTATAAGCCTCGACTCTTACCAGGCCCTTTATATGAGACGGCCTTCATGGAAAAGCTTAGGGATAAAGGCCACTGGTCGAACGCATTATCTCAAGCGGGTTTACCGCAACACGGCGGAGATCCACGATTTCACACAGCGCTTCATAGGCCAAATACCCATGCCCAAAAGGCAACTTGCCCTTCTGCCCTATGAGTTTGCCTTTCACGGGGAGCCGCCTTCTATTCTCAGGTTTCAAAGCGCCGAAGAGGCGGAAGACTTCCTGATACAAGACCTGAACGAGGCTATAGAAGAAGGTGAGTACCAGAGGTCAGAGATTGCCATTATCTATGATGACAAGGTCTACGGTCCGAGCCGGTTTGCCTACGACAACAGAGCCCTGCCCATGCGCCTCCTCAAGAGGCTGGAGGTCTCCGGCATACCCGCGACATGGGTTTCCCAGGATGTGAGGGCCAAGGAGATGTTCGATGTGACGACCGACCGGGTCTCACTCATCAGCATCCACAGCTCTAAGGGCTTGGATTTTGACTTGGTCTATGTGATCGGTATCGATCATATCCATACCACGAATGCTACGAGAGGAAGGTTGGGGCCCCTTATCTACGTGGCCATGACCCGGGCGAAGTACCGGCTGGTGATCCCGTACGTGGAGGAGACGGAACTGATTAGGAGAATAAAGGAATGCCTTCCAAGTGGGCTGGGAACAGAATCATGTAATGAAGTGTGAAGGAGCGGTGGGCATGCCCTTCATATCCCAGACTTAAGAGTGGAAAAAGATCCGCCCCAAAAAGAGGCTTTCAGAAGGATGGCTTCTCTAACCTGCATCATTCACGAAACCAGCAATAGTTAAGGTTTGACCCCCATTTCATTCACGAAACCAGCAATAGTTAAGGTTTGACCCCCATTTCATTAGCTTATTTTGTCGAGGGATATTTAGCTTATTTTGTCCTGCAATTATTAGCTTTTCCTGCGTACCCGTCCAAGAAGCCGCCGGCGCACGTGGCAAGCGTTGGTTCTAAAACAACTTATTTCGTATTTTCTTACAAACTACGCTTTTTTTTGAGCGAAGACCAGGAAAACAGGTTTGAATATCTTGCCACGCTCTCAACCCCCAAGATGGTCGCCCATCCTTAGATATGTCATGGATTCCTCATAGTTATTTGCCATCAAGTTGTTGTTCAAAATAGATAGTATACAGGGTCCTCCGGTCAGAACTTAACCCCGCTATTCTTCCAACCAGGCAAATCCCTTTGAAAATTTTGTCCCAACCAACGACTACCAGTATTACTGGTGGTATGAGGGCGGCCCCGATAAGGGGCCAGGGTGAACTTTCTCTATTTAGACAGGATTGACCCCAGTACGATGGAATCCACCTACGCGGCAGGCAGGATTTCATCGATATTTTTTTTGTTCATCCTGTCAAAAGTCCTTCTTTTAACGCCCGAACCGGCAGAACCTTTCCGCTTCTTATCCTGCAAGGCGGGCTGGTTTGGTTACGATTTAGCCATTGACAGTCACCGTGTATTCTCCCTATGATCCCTTTCCCAAACAGACAGATCGGAGACCATACTGGCCGATGATGAAAAGGAAAGAGAATAAGAAAGGGCACAGGAAAGCCTCAATAAATCAAAATGCCGGGAATGAGCAGGTCGTTGCTCAACAGGACATGGAACTGTTGGAATTTCATCGTAATGCCCTTGCCTTGCTTCCGGAGCCTGGAGACACAAGGCCGGGGGTGGCCTATTTTGTGGGAGGTCACGAACATAAACCTGAGTGGCAGTTCTGTTCCTGTAACGTTTCCAGGAGGCGAACCTGCGCACACATTTTAAGGCTGGCAGAGATCTACAAAACCCTGCAGAAGAACTTGAAAGGCCGAGGCCTTGCTGAAGCTTTTAGATCGAGTATCTGGTATCGCCTAGCCAGGATCATGGGAGAGGCCTCCAGGATAACAGCCCAATCGATCCGCATCCAGTCTGTGGATGCCGGGCCTGAGCGTCATGCTCTGCAAAACACGGGCGATACGAACGGAAGTGGCAGGTATATAAAGATATCCAGCCCTGATGGAGAGGAGATGATCTCCTATTTTTCTCAAGGTCCTGACGCCTCCCGTCTCATAGAACGCCTTGCGAACATCCCCGATGAGGATACGGTGCCTCAAAGGGCGGCGGTCCTTGAAAGGCTTGCTCTCCTGACCCTGAATGAGAATGAGCGAATGATGCTTGATAATGGCTTCAAGACGAGAGGCCTTGCCCTGGAGGAAAGTCTCTGGTACCGGATCGCCTACCACGGGTATCGAGAATTCGGCCCCTCAGGATGCACCCTTCATCCCGCCATTGAAGAGGCCTCCGGATCCTTTGCGGTCACGTGCAGGAGAACCGGAGGAGAGCCCGTGTTCCGTATGATGATACCCCGGAATCTGGTACGGAGTTTACTCACTGCTTTCCAAGAACTCTTGCCCAATCAGCACAATATGGCCATTCACCCCGTTCCCCTTAAATCTATTTTCAAGGTCACCATGAATACCGAAATGGATTTGGATGTTCGACCCTTTATTCAGCTTATCCAGGAAAATGGTGAGGAGGAATTCTTTGATAGAGAGGATCTGGAGCGCTTTCGTTACGGTGATCTGGTTTACATTAAGGAACTGGGCATTATGGCCGAGCTGGAAAGGCCGGATAAGCAGAGAATGTTCAAAGCACCTGTCAAAATGAACCTCAAAAAATCCCAGATTCCCACGTTTTTGGAAGAATTTGGGGATGATCTCCGGGAAGGTCCTCACATTCTCGATGAGAAGGTAAGAGCCTTGAGGATTTTCAAGCACGTTGATCGGTTACAGATCCTACCTGAGGCCATAGACCGGGACTGGTGCTGGCTTGATGTCAAATACGGCTTTGGCAATACCTTTATCTCACTCACAGAGATCCTTTCTGCCAGAAAGCAGGGGCAGCGGTTTGTCGGTACCCCTGAGGGATGGGTAGACTGTCAATCCCGGGAACTCGACTCCATTGCAGGTGTATTTCCAGACATGCAGCTTGCCAACCAATCAAACCGAATTAAGCTCTCCCGTATGGATCTCTTCCGTATACGTGCCACGAGTACCAGACCCCTGGAAATAGACGGTGATGCTGAACGTGTAGGACTATTGAATCGAATACTGGCATTGCGACCTTCAACCGGATTGCCCCCGTTGAAGGGGATGCTTTCGGCATTGAGACCGTACCAGACGCTGGGGACAGAATGGATCCTGTTTCTATTCGAGAATGGATTTGGAGGGCTTCTCTGTGATGATATGGGCCTGGGCAAAACTCATCAGGCCATGGCATTCATACTGACCCTGAAGGAGCTACAAAAACTTAAGAATCCCTGTTTAGTGGTATGCCCCACCACTGTCCTGAGCCACTGGAAAAACAAGATCAGTGAACATGTCCCGGGTTTGAAGGCCACGGAGTACCATGGCGGCCAAAGGGACCTGGATGAAGCCCTCGGTGACGATGTGCTTCTAACCTCCTACGGTATCCTGAGAAGAGACATTGAGCAGTTGAAATGCCATGACTTTTCCCTCGTGGTTTTTGATGAGATTCAGCATATCAAAAACCCCCAGACACAGACCTACCGGGCAGCCAGGGGTATCAAGACGAGTATGAAACTCGGGCTGACCGGAACGCCCATCGAGAATAGCATAACCGATTTGAAGGCCCTCATGGACCTGACGATCCCGGGGTATCTGGGCTCGGATGATCAGTTCATCACTCGATACGTTCAGCAAGACCAGCTTGATCCTGGCAGCGCCAGGCGAGAAGAACTGGTCAGATTGCTATCTCCTTTCACCCTGCGCCGCCTCAAAAAGACGGTGTTAAAAGAGTTGCCTGAAAAAATTGAAGATATCAGAACCTGCATGCTCAGCGAAGATCAGGTCAAGCTCTACAGGGATGCTATCTCATCGAGGGGGAGCGGCCTTTTAGGGGTCCTTCGAAAAAGCGAGGAGCCCATCCCATACATCCATATCTTCGCACTGCTCACCCTGCTGAAGCAGATCTGCAACCACCCCTCCCTTGTGGAAGGAGCGGTAGAGGCTTATAAGCACTATCAATCCGGAAAATGGGAACTTTTCAAGGAACTCCTTGCAGAAACACTGGACAGCGGACAGAAAGTGGTCGTATACAGCCAATTCCTGGGGATGATCGAGATCATGGAGAGACATTTATGGGAGCAGCATGTGGGTTTTGTCACGCTTACCGGGGCAAGCCGCAAGAGGGGAGAGATTATAGCACGGTTTAACAATGACCCCGACTGCCGGGTTTATGTGGGAAGTCTCAAGGCCGGTGGAACGGGCATCGATCTGGTAGGGGCTTCGGTGGTTATCCATTATGATCGATGGTGGAATGCGGCCAGGGAAGATCAGGCAACGGACAGGGTCCACCGGATCGGACAGAAACGGGGCGTACACGTTTTCAAGCTGGTTACAGAGGGGACCCTAGAGGAAAAAATCTCGGCCATCATCGAGAAGAAAGGGAAATTGATGGAAAGTGTCATCAAAGAAGATGATCCGGGACTTCTGAAGAGTTTCTCACGTGAAGATCTGATAGATCTGCTCTCAACCCCCATGCAACATGAAACGAGGGATATGGTCTCCGATATCGAATAAGTCCCTGGTTCAGCCACTAAATGAAAAATGGGGCGTCGATAAACAAGCAAAGTCACCCTTTTGAACTGCTTTGAACTGGGGCCAGACCAAGTTAATTATTTGATATTACTTTACAAAGGTTTACAAAAAGGCCGTATTTGAAAGATTAATTCAGGCAAGCTTGTTTTGTGCCGGTTTTGAGCTTTTGGCCGCACCGTATTCGAGCTCGCTTAGGGTGATGGATGAAACGCCCACCTCTGAGATGCGAGTGTGTATCAGTCGCTCGATCACCTGCTCATACCAAGTTGCAATCATGTCATTGCGAGGAGCCCTTCGACTTTGCTCAGGATAAACTCCGCGACGTGGCAATCTATCCTTTTGAGCCCGCCCTGGCGTGAGGCACTAAGCTGCGAGCATAGACTGTGAATAATTTCCAGAGCTTAGTATCATATACATAGTTTCAAAAACCAGGTCTGGGCCAGGGATTGCTTCACATTCGTTCGCAATGACATCTATAAATAGTAGCCGTTTGAATGCAACTTGGTATCAGGCCTTTTCTTGATGATGTAGATACAGATGTTGATATCTAGCAGGTAGGTGATCACAGACCATCTCTCGCCTGCAGTTCTGGCTGTTCCCGAGTTTCCATGAAGTCGTGGGTGAAATGATCGAGACTGTTGACGAGAGAAGTCCAGGGATCGTCCTTTGGGATGAGCATGACTATACCCTGGAGCTTCTTGACGTAGACGTCCGTGCCCGAGAACCGGCAGTCCTTGGGCAGGCGTACGGCCTGGCTGCGACCGTTTATGAAAATGCGTGCTGTTTTCATGATACACCTCCGATGACACACGGTTGATACTATGATATATGCCAGTGTAGCTATCATCAGTCAAGGGAATCGCAGGAAAAACTTTGGCTGAAAAAGTGGCACGTGCTTAAACTATAAATCTGCCGGACGCGGGCGCACGCACATTCGATTCTTTTCCCCTCATTCCTATCTCTATTAATGGATAAATTCAGACCAATAAGTGGTAGTTTTTTTCTCATATCTAGGAACTGGTTTATCCATTTTCTCAATGCTTTCTAAGCAAGGCCAACTTAACTATTTGAAATTTATATGAAATTTAGAGAAATGAGCTTTGGCATTCTCTTTGCTGCCGTTTCATAATCAACGTAAATGCACGAGTCCTGGCGAAAACCTCCATTATGAAAGCAATGGGCGAGAAAGGAGCATTAAAGATAAAGAAGTTAGTAACAGTGTTATGCGCTGCTCTATTGGTTTTTGGTTGCACCGGAACGGCGAGCGCGGGACTGATCGAGGGGTTTGAAGGCGATACTGTTGGCTCACCACCATCAGGGGCATCTACCTGGACAGGTAATGTTACCGTTGAGACCGGCTCTGGGTTTACCAGTGGCTCAATTTCAGCCACCGAAGGGGATAATGTGCTCTACCTGACAACCGGACCCGAAGTAACCGGTGCCGGCCCATCGACGTATGACCGTGACGGAGATGGCGAGTTTGAAAATGATAGTGCGATGATGAGCATGAGCTTCACGGCACCTGAGGGCTCGATTGTCTCCTTCGATTATGATGTGTTAACCGAAGAAATACTGGGAGGTGTGGCGGATATCTTTGAAATAAGGCTTGATGGCAACACCATAGCCTCTGGAGCAATCGGCTATGCGAGCGGTTCTTTCCCCGCTGTCCCAACGTTTTCAGCGGTTCTGATTACAGGGCCACATGGCTCATCCTATGAGGATGGTCGTCTTGGCTGGAGTAATGTGAGTATAGCAGTTACTACCTCAGGTCCACACACTCTGGAGTTTTATGTTGGAGATTCAGGAGATGCACAAGTTGATACCGCAGTATTAGTGGACAACATTCAAATCATGGCGCCTGTCTCCGAACCTATGGCAGCAGGAGGCGCAGGCGGTGGCGGGTGCTTCATCGGAACCGCAGCCGACGGGCCCCGCAGGTAATCTTCGCTCTAAGGTATTCTGCCAGCAAGACACGAAGGTGGGGTCAGCAATGGCCCTGCCTTTCACAGTAATTACACTCATCTCTTGTGTATAAGCTGCCAAGCCTCAAAGTATCATTTTCTGCTTCTCTGGTTTTTGAGGTGCAAAGCCTTGTGCTGTCTATTCAAAGCCTCCCACAAGTCCCCTGGCTTACCATTACTATGTGTCCTATAGATTTTCCCGTGATTGAGGGATCATTCGAGAATACTTCAATCCGATGCGGCAGATTCATAATTTACACCCAAGGCAAAACCACCTATACTTCATCGTCAAGAAACGGGCTTCTTATCACCCATAAACGAGTACAAACACGGAGGGAGTATGGAGAAGGTCACCTACAGCATGGAGGATGGAATTGCCCAGATCACGATGGATGACGGCAAAGCAAATGCGATGGGCTGGGGATATTTTGAAGAGATGGGGAAAAGTATGGATCAAGCCGAGAATGACGGGGCGAAAATACTCGTGATTACAGGCCGCCCGGGTTTCTTCTCCGGCGGGCTTGACTTGAAACTGTTGCCCACGCTTTCCGCACGTGAGATGAAAGATTTCGCTACAACATTCGCCCGCACCATGCTACGCGTTTTCTCGTTTCCGGTTCCCACGATAGCAGCATCTACCGGACATGCGATTGCGGGAGGGGCTATGCTGACCTTCGCGTGCGATCGCCGTTTTGCCCTTGATGGACCCTACCGGATTCAAATGAATGAGACGTTGATTGGCATTCCCTTGCCAAGCTGGATGTTTCTGATAGCCAGATCCGCCATCCCTTCTCAGTGGCGCAACGAAGCGCTTCTTCATGCAAGGGCTTACAATCCCACCGAGGCTCTGGAACGCGCCATGGTGGATGCCGTTGCTCAAGATGCCGATAGTCTGGAAGCGCAAGTCAAGGCCGCGACTGCAGAACTGTTGACCCTGAACTTACCCGCATACGCGGCAAGCAAGAAGAACTGGCGGCAAGCAGACATAGAACACGTCCTGGATCTCTTGAAAAAGGAACTCTCAGGCCAAGCTTAGTCATCGGCTCCTGATCAAAGCTGGAGGAGGCTTTCCCGGGGTCAAATCTTTACTTTTGATATTTTTCCAGATCAGATTTCTGTTTTGCCATAATCACCTCTTGTTTCAGCGCTTATACCTTTAGAAGGCTCGCCCGAACCGCCACCTTTGTTTTTTGCACTTTTCCACAAAGGGCTTAGCCTCTATCCTGGAGCAGGACATAACGCCTCAAGAGCTTCTGTTTCACTTGGACTTGAAAGCAGAGGTGGCAGTGCAAGGTAGCGGGATGTTCATATGGTAGTTGGAACAAGGTGAGATTCTAAAGGCCCCGTCAGAGGTGAGAATGGATATTTCTAGACATAGTCTATGCTTGGGATTCTTTACCCTCCTATTTCGCCTTTACGGTACCGAGCTTTATGGCATTCTCAGGGCAAACCTCATGACAGCAAAAGCATCGGATGCACTTTGAATAGTCCAGCCTTGCGACTTCGCCATTTACCGTGACAGCACCTCTGGGGCAGATCTTCTCGCAGTCCCCGCAGCCGATGCACTTGTCCGTCACAACGGGGCTCTTCCTTGGCGGCTTTTTGCCGGTTAACAGGTGATCGGCGGTGTTCGGCAGTTTGAACCCCGTAATAGCGATATCTTCGGGCTTGAGGATTGGATAGTCAATCGTTTCCGGCCACAAGTGTCGGATCTTCGCCCGCTTTAGAATTGGTATACCAATTGGTTCTATCCCTAGGATCCTGCAGACCGTTATATCCATGGCCACGGGGTCCGTGGATGCCAAAACCCATCCGAGTGTAACCGGATCGCCGCTCCCCGGCCCTTGGCCTTGCATTCCCAGAATGCCGTCCATGATAAACAACTGGGGCTTCGCCACCAGAAGGACATCGAGCAACATATCCGCGAAGGAGGCCCTCGAAGGGAACTGGGCATGATACTTTGCCTTGGTAAGCCCGGGGATCGCACCGTACATGATCTTGCAGGCCAGCGTCAGGTACTGGAAGGAATGGGTCTTGAGTTTTGGCAGCGCGATAACCTTGTCGGCACCGAGGACATAGTCACAAACAGGCGACCGCGTTAATCTCTTGCCGTTAGGGATATCCAGCTTCATGACACCCGTATCGTAGTTCAGGGGTATGTTTTCCTCATGTGCCAGTGCCTCTAATCCCGACCGCTGGTATGCCTTGCTCAGGCTCCTTTGTGAGAACATGCCTCCCGGAGAATCGCCGATACAGGGGCTGCCTCCAGCTTTTCTTACTGCCTGAGCCACAGCTCGCACGAACTCCGGATGGGTCGTCACGGCCTTTTCGGGCTCCTTGGCAGACAGGAGGTTTACCTTGAGGAGGACCCTGTCGTCCTTTCCGATAAACCGCCCCATCCCTCCGAGCGGCTCCAAAAGCGGCTCAATCTCCGGAGCGGAATATGTTGCCTTTCGTATGCTGACCTCCGCCATACTCTTTTTCCTTATACTCGTAACGCCATGAGAACCTGCCGCACAATGATTGTATTCCTTACCTGCGGCACGCCGTCTCAAAGAACGCAGGATTTGAAACGGGCATGTATTAGCATGTGAATTACCTATAGTCTACTGCAATGTAACGGTGACACCTGCTCTTCTCCCCTCACAAAATCTGTTATTGAGGGTTTTTCGTCTTTAAAGCGTACTGGTTCTTTAGCTTGTCAATGTAATACGCGCACGGGGCTGTAAACAGTTGCGGTTTTGCCCTCTATTTCGGGGAAAGCGTGCCCTTCGTTACTCAGGCACCCCCTGCCTGCTCGGTGATTGTTTCCGTCACGCGGATGTTCCGCCTGGCGTATTCGTCCAGGAGGTTTTCGTAGCAGCGTTCCGTGCGACCGATAAACTCAGGGGCACAAATCCCTTTTTGCGCGAGCAATCCATTGATCACCTGACGGGCTACAATAGCACAGGTATACCCGGTTGTACGGGCCATGGAGGTGGTTTGTGTTTCCTCATCGTATTGATCCAACAGGTAGTACGTGTAGCGAAGCCCCCTGCCCTGCTTCTGCCCCTCTATCACAACCTGCATAACCGTCAGGTCTGCCTCACCCTCTTTCAGGCGCCACTGATCAAAAAGCAGCTTCGAAGTCAGGGCGATTGGCCGAACCATGTGGCCCTCCACCTCAATGGGGTCCGTGTTGAGGAACCCGCTTTGCCTAAAGATGCGCATCAGGTTGGCGTGACCAGGGTAGCGAAGGGTTTTCTCTCTCATAAAGGGAATATCCAGGGTCCTCATCATCGTGCGCAAACCGTCGGTGTTAAAGGCCTCTACAGTACCCAATTCAGGCAACGTGATCAGCTCAGCATCGGAAAGTGCCGGACGAATTACTTCCTTGCCATACTCTATGAGCCGAGCTGGGCGCGTGTACTCCTCGAAAACATCACAGGGCGAAAACACTGCCTTATACTCAAATGGCCACTGCCGTACCCGCGGCAATCCCCCCACATGGCACACATAGCGGTCTGTTCGGTCCAGTAGATCATATGCATGGCCAGCGATGATGTTGCACAAACCAGGGGCTACGCCGCAATCGACCACCGCTGTAACCCCCTTGGATTTGGCCAGATCATCCAGCAGAAACGCATCCTCCTCGAAGAAGGATATGTCCACAACGTTTTTCCCCGCTTCAATAATACCCCTGAGGGTCTCAAACCCCATGAAGCCGGGGACGGCGCAAATGGCGAAGTCGCAATCGGCCGCGATTGATGAGACACTTCCTTCCTTTTGGAGATCGGCTCGAATCCCCCGTACCGGTGCCTGTATCTCAAGCTTCTTCAAGGCGTGATCATTAAGATCAACCGCAGTTACACGCAACCCTGTTTCTTGAGCCAGGTCTTTAGCAATGGCGCTTCCAATCATGCCGGCGCCCAAGACAGTTACCTGCATGTGTCCCTCCAAATATTACGCGGGTCATCCAATCGCATTGAAGTGTTCGATTATGCCTTTTACTCCTTTTTCTCAAATCAATAAACCGCAAACCGAATGGAACCGGCAACGTGAAGGATGTATTCACCGAAAGCCCCATTCTGGCAAAAAACATGCTCTAAATCCCCGATATTTGCGCACGGAAACAGGGATATTCTTGAGACATTTAGGTAAATAAGAGGGAGGGTCACACCGCGATCTATCAGAGTATCGTATCGCGATATGACCCCCGTCGCTCATCCTGAAACATCAAGTTCGGGCAAAGCAGATCTTGTTACCCGGCTGCCGCTGCTTCGGCAAGGCGTTCCGGCCCTGAAAACGCCAGGTATCCCGGAACAAGCAACCGCACCAGCGGGATGGCTATGAGAATCCCCCACCAGTACGGTTTACCCCTCGTCTGGGCAATCGCCATAAAAACAAGTATGCCAAAGAAGATGTTGACAAAAGGGATAGGAGTAAAGACTACCCACCATCCCGGCTTGCCGGCGATCTTACACAAAAGGTACAGATTGAGTACGGGAACCCACGCCATCCATGCATGCTCGGTTCCGGTTTTCTTGGCCAAAACCTGAAGACAGATTGCCAGATAGACATAAAACGCCAGACCTAAGATAATGGGCACTGCCGTGCCGCCGGGTCCGCATATGGGATAATGATGAAACCTGTACATGGTATTACCTCCTTTTCTGTAAACCTTGTTCCACCCGTGCTCGCCAAGGCGATGGAGGGAACAGGGCGCTAACATAAGCTCTAATCCCTTCCCATTCTATCTCGCATCTCATCCAGCACCTGTGCCTGCTGGTCTTCATCGAGCACGTTGTAGAACTCCATGAAATAATCAACGATCTGCGCCAGATGGTCAGGCATATCTTTAAATCGATTCTTCACGAGACTCGCTGCTACGTTCATATCCGGATTCCCGCGGTTGATTTCGCCTCGCAGCTCCTCGAACAACTTCCGGTGCTCCTCCTTGGCCTCATTCAAGCTGGTCTCCACCTTGCTCCGGATCTCCTTGTATTTCTTTTGTTGAGCCTCAGAAAGACCCAGTTTCTCCACTCGCTCATCAAACCGCTTCATGATGTGCTCGGAGATGTCCTTGCCAGCGAATCGGTGCGTTCCCCATCTCCCATGAAATGCGCCTCTCTCTCCTGAATCCCTGTTTGAAAAAACCTTGTCGCAGAATCCATGAGGTCCGCAGCCAGCCAAAAGACCGAAAGCGAGAACAACTGCTCCGACGATGATCCATGTGTGTTTTGATTTCATTTTCTCCTCCTTTGTTTAAGTTTGTTGCTACTCTCAAATGAACTCATGTTACGCACATGTTAACCGCGGCCTGTTAAGAATGTTTGTTGGGGGTGTTAAAAAATGGTAAAAGACTGTAAAAAAATGAAAAGCCAGGAGACATTCATGGGGAAAAGGGTTTTACTGGTAGACGACGATGAGAAGCTCCTGAAGCTTCTCAAAGAATACCTGGAGGATTACGGATTTGAGGCCATGACCCTCACCGATGGATTTTCCGTCCTCCAAACGATCCGGGCAGAGTCGCCGGATATCGTGATACTGGACATCATGCTGCCCAAAAAAGATGGGCTGGAGGTGCTGAAAGAGATCCGTATGGAATTCTCCCTGCCCGTTATCATGCTTACGGCAAAAGGAGAGGACGCGGACCGGATTGTTGGACTGGAGCTGGGAGCGGACGACTACCTTCCCAAACCCTTTAACCCCAGGGAGTTGCTGGCCAGGATGAAGGCCGTGCTCCGAAGACTTCCCTTCCGGGACAAAGGCGAGACCGGAAAGAATGACGGTCTCCTTCTCGAGGCCGGCGGTCTAGCCTTAAACAGGGCAAGACAGAGCCTTCTGGTTGAAGACGACGAAGTTGAGCTCTCCTCAACCGAATACAAGATTATTGAGGTGCTCATGGAGCATCCCAACAGGGTGTTGAGCCGCGATGAACTCATGAATCGTGCCCGGGGGCGAGACTTCATGGCCTTTGACAGAAGCATTGACGTCCATATCAGCAAACTGAGGTCGAAATTGGAATCGTATCCCCGCTTCAGGAAGGTAATCAAAACCGTGTGGGGGACGGGTTACATGTTCGTGGACGCCCCATGAAACCCGGAAAGCTGTACCTCAAGATATTCCTTTCCTTTGTGCTGGTTCTCATCGTGACCGAGATCCTGGTCTTCGGTCTTTTCAGCATTGCAGGTCAAAGGAGTTTCCGGTCCCGCTTTGAGCGATATGCCGGCTCCCAGGCCCAAATAGCCAAGGAATTCATCGAAGAGCGAATCAGATCAAAACCGGAAACAACCATCGCTGAAAATGAGCCCCTCAAAAATCTCATCCAGCACCTCAGCGAAATCTACGGCGCAAAGATGTGGCTGGAAGGCCCTGACGGGACAGTGCTACTCCAATCCTTTCCAGGCGACATCCCCGTGAATATGGGCATGGTGTCCGAAAGGCGCGTGAAGGATTTCGGACATTTCAAACTGCACCGCCATTTCAAAAAAGGATGGACATCCTTCATCGTTGTTCCATTGGAAATTCGGGAGCATGAAAGCGGCAGCCTCAATGTGTTTTTCGATAACATGGAGCCACCACATCCCGAAAAAGGTTTCGCGCTGGGGCTCGTCGGAATCGGCCTTGTCATCGCGCTACTCATAATCCCGGTTTCAAGGATCTTCACAAAGCGCATCAAGCAGCTCAGGCATTCGGCCCTGCAAATCGCGGAAGGAGATCTTTCCCATAGAGTGACCGTCAAGGGAAAAGACGAGATCGGAGAGCTTGGCCGATCTTTCAACCAAATGGCGGACAAAGTGGAACGGATGATTCAGGGAGGCAGGGAGCTTACGGCCAACGTATCCCATGAGCTCCGGAGCCCCCTCGCAAGAATCCGCATTGCTGAGGAAATCCTTCGGGAACGGTGGAAACGGGGAGACTATCAGGGCTGTGAAAGGCACCTGGATAACATACGCCAGGATATAGAGGAGCTGGACCGCCTCATCGGCAGCATCCTCGTTCTCTCAAGGCTGGATATCCAGGAGGCATCCCTGAAACGTGAGCCCTTCAATCCCTCTGACCTGATACACGAGCTCGTTGAACGGTTCAAGCCCTCCATAAGCCGCAGGAGTTTGCACCTTATGACGGATTTGTCGCTCGCCCCGCCCCTTATCGGGGACAGGGATGCGCTTCGAACGGCGCTCTCAAACATCCTCGACAACGCCGTCAAGTTCACTGCAGAGGGGGGCGGTATTATCGTTACTATGCAAACGGAGGGCGATTGTGTTCAAATCGACGTCACAAATTCCTTCCAGGCCCTTTCCGCAGAGGATTTGACCGGGATCTTCGAGCCCTTCTATCGGACCGAACGAGCCCATGTAGCCGGATCAGGACTGGGTCTGGCAATCACGAGAAAGATAATTGAACGGCATGGCGGGACCATTGAAGCCGAAAATGCTCCGGAGGGTTTGAGAATTCAGATACGACTGCCCATGGGTGATAATAAAGAAACGTGAAACGTGCGGTTTTTAAAGTTCTTCCGGTGTGAAAGAGACCACCTGATCTATGCAGGGTTGGCCGGCAAATAGCATGACCAGCCGATCCACACCGAGGGCGATCCCCGCAGATTGTGGCATGTGGTGCAGGGACCTGAGGAATTTCTCGGGCAGAGGATACACCGTTTTGCCCTGTTGCCGGCGTCTTTCTCGCTCACTTTCAAACCTCTCCCTCTGTTCACGAACATCGGTCAGCTCCGTAAAGGCGTTGGCAACCTCCAGGCCCGCCATATACAGCTCAAACCGTTCGGCATACGCGGGGTCATCCTGTTTTAGGCGTGCGAGGGCGGCAAGGGATGCGGGATAATCATAGAGGAAGGTCGGTTTGGGTACGCCCAGATTGGGTTCTATCTCCTGCACCATTGCCTCGTCAAACCGACCAGACTCCATGGAGCTTTCCATGGACATGGAGGCATAGCGCTGAAAGGCCTCTCTAACTGAAATGCTATGCCACGGGCTCTTCAGGTCAACGGCGTGCCCCTGGAAGTCGATACTCTCTCCAAACCCAAGGCGGTGCGAAACAAAGAGGATCATCTCTTCCACCTCATCCATAAGCTCACGGTAGTCGATCCCTGCACGGTACCATTCGAGGATGGTGAATTCGGGCAGATGATTTTCCCCTCGCTCGCCTTGGCGAAAGCACCTGCAAATCTGAAACAATTTCGGATAGCCTGCTGAGAGGAGCCGCTTCATACACAGTTCAGGGGAGGTATGGAGAAAGGCTTTGCTTGCACTGATGGCATCGATGTGGAGCTCGGGGGCAGGAGCAGGTATCAGGTGAGGGGTCTCGACTTCAAGGTACCCCTTTTCAATGAAAAAAAGCCGTATGGCCTGGATAATCCTGGCTCGCAACCAGAGGTAGGACTTCTTGGCGGCCAGTCTTTGCTCTTGCCCGTTGAATGAGTCGCCATTATTTGACCCGGGTGACATACTCCCCGGTTCTCGTGTCAATGGTTATCTTGGTCCCTTCCTCAATAAAAGGGGGGACGCGCAGGGCATATCCCGTTTCCAGGGTGACAGGCTTGCTGTTGCCGGATACCGAATCGCCCTTCACCCACGGGTCCGCCCTGGTTACCGTGAGATCAACAAAATTGGGCAGCGTGATCCCGATAGGCCTATTATCAAACAAAAGTATTTCTACCTGCAGGTTGTCAATGAGGAAATTCTTCGCTTCTCCCACCTGGTCTTCATTAAGGGAGGATTGTTCGTAGGTTTCTACATCCATGAAATAGAAGACCCTGTCCTGGTTGTAAAGGTACTGCATCTTCCGTTGTTCCAGATTGGCGGGCTCAAAGGCGTCTCCGGACCGGTAGGTGCGATCGATAATCACCCCGGTGATCATATTCCTGAGTTTGCAACGGTAAAGGGATTGGCCCTTTCCCGGCTTGGAGAACTGAAAATCGATAACCACATAAGGCTCTTCATCGATCTGGATCTTTAGACCCTTCTTTAGATCACTGCTATTGTACATGGGCGGTAGCCCCTTTTCTATCCCTCTCAGTCATATAGTAGCACATAGACATTTTTTCGGGAATATAGGTAAGGCATATCCTTATGTCAAGCGCAAACAGGCGGGAGGTCTATGCAAGAGGAAGGTTTACCCTTGAGCCCAATTTCAAAACAGCAGTCCCTTCATGAGGACTGCTGTCGCACATTGGTAAGCACACAGGCCGGACAAGCCTCAACCTCATAGCCTATAAGTGTTTCGAGGCTTTAGTTCTTTCTGGCCTTATCTTTCGATACCGTTTACATTGACACCCAACTGCCTTTTCCCTATGCTACCATCCCTCAAGGACAACATGGTTCCGTATAGCCTTGCCTATCAAGTATCACCGCAACCGCTTCTGAGCCAATTGAATCCGCAAGCGACCATGCCGGGAAATTGGCGGCAACGTGAGAAAGGCCATTGAAGGTAGAAGAATATGCACCAGTCGAGACCTGATTTGACACCGTTTTTTGCCCCGAGAAGCATCGCCATAGTCGGCGTTTCCAGGGGAGCTTCTAGCCTTAGCGGGACAAGCTTCCTGGACCGTCTTCTGGATAGCGGCTTTCCAGGGCCCCTCTATCCCATCAATCCCAAGGCCACGGCGATTCGAGGTCTGCGGTCTTATCCGAGTCTGACCTCTCTGCCTGAGGCACCGGAGCTTGTTATTGTTTGCATACCCGCCGTTCAGGTTCCCTTGGTGCTCGAGGAATGCGGCCAGAATGGACTGAAATATATACACATTCTCTCGGCTGGTTTTAGCGAAACTGGCTCCGAAGAGGGTAAGGCGCTCGAGGAACGATTAGCTGCTATCGCCAGGAAAATGGGCCTCCTGATCATGGGCCCTAACTGCATGGGTCCCTATTGCCCCTCTGCAGGGCTGACCGCGTGGGGTGCCATACCAGGCCGTGCCGGCCACCTTGGTATCATCTCCCAAAGTGGTGGGCTCACTCAGCGACTTACCGAATATACGTGCTCCCTCGGCATCGGTGTCAATAAAGCAGCAAGTATCGGAAATGCCACGGTATTGGACAGCACTGACTACCTCGAATATATGGCTGAGGACGAGGGCATCCGCCTCATCGCCCTGTACCTCGAGAGCGTTCGCGACGCCAAGCGTCTGTTGCATCTCGTCAAAGACATTAACCGCCATAAACCTATCATCCTTTTAAAAGGGGGAAATACCCGGGCTGGGGCCTCCACAGTCGCTTCCCACACCGGAAGCCTGGCCGGGGAGCAGAGGGTATGGGAGGCCTTTACCCGTCAAACAGGGGTGATTCGAGCGCTATCCATGAACGAATGGGTGGACGCCATCCTTGCCTTCTCCCATTTGCAGGAGCCTTGCGGGAATGGGACCTTTCTTGTAGGTGGGGGCGGGGGAAACAGCGTGCTCCATGCTGACACGTCCATTCGTGAGGGGCTTACTGTTCCCTCTCTCTCCGATGCAAATATGGGAAAGCTTCGCCGGATCGTCCCTGCGGCAGGAAGCATCGCAGGAAATCCCCTCGACCTGTGGGCGACCCTTCAAGACCATGCCTGTCTCGCTGAGGTGCTCGAGATAGCCTGTAGCGATCCTCACATCGACATGGTCATCGTGGATCGTTTGATTCCGCGAAAAGCTTTCCACGTGCCCGATATTCCGGGCTCAACTGCAGCGCTCATAGACTGTATTGGCGGGAATCGGCTTAGAAAACCGACGGTCTTCATCGTGGACTCGGAAGGCGGTGATCCAGATCTGGCCAGCAAAGGTTCTACACTGAGGGCCCAGCTCTGCGAGGCCGGCATTCCGGCCTATCCTTCATTCGAGAGGGCGGCCCGAGCCTTGGTGCACCTCCATCACTATCATAGCCGGTTTCGCATACTTTCCGCTGGCGACGCGCCCGAGGGCCAGACCTCCGTTTAACTCATGTTTTTTGTTGAGCAAAAGGGTGTCGTCACGCAACGGTCGATCTGTCTTCGTCACAAACCTATGGCTGTTCAATGTCTGAATTCGCCAACCTCGTGATACCCATCTTGTGATCACCCCATTGTGCCTGTATCCATTGTGCCTGTATCCTTGACACATACCCATCTTTGCACTATCCTCTGTTACTCAAAATACAGCGGTCCATGACCAAACAATTATGCTATCACTAGCGAAGCTCCGCCTCAAACCGATGAGGCACGATCTAAGAAAGAAAATGCGAAATCCGAAATAATTTTCTAATGACCAAAATTCCAATGCTCCAAACGAAAAGAACTTTGCCAAGAGCTACTCAGCTTCGGGTTGTTTTGAATTTTGAACATTAGAATTTCGGTAACACTTTAGCTCTTTGAAATTAATCTCAAGCCGAACATGGAGATATCTTTTTTTGACTGTGCCCTCCCATGGTTCAGAGGAGTGGGCGTTTCAAAACGGCGCACACAGGCTGCTACCTTAGTGCTAAGGCTTATGGGGCGATGCGCCGGTTTGAAACGGCCCTGTACGGGGCCTTGTTAAGAGGGCAGAGCAAAAAAAGACATCCCCATGCTCGGTCCCCTGGGTTCCGTTACGAATAGCCACTGGGCATCAGCAAATGGACAGGAGCGATACCTTTTCAAAGAGCTAAAGTGTTACGAATTTCGATATTGTTTCGAATTTAGGATTTAGGCCTGCCCTGGCGCGACTTGCCCAGAGCACTATCTTTTCATTCCATTACCTCTGAACTGGAGCCTACAAAAGTGAGTCCTCTCAAGCCAGGTCTGGGCCAGGGGTTTCGGATTTCAAAGTCCAAATAGAATCACGATTTCATTTCACCGCAAAACTTGAGATAAAGGTTAAGATCTTGAGCTATGAAGACATCTAGAGGGCTTAAGTATCATGTATAAACAGACGTTAGACCTCTCGCCGGTGAGGGAGCAGTTTCCGGCCTTGCAGGAAACGGATGAGCAGGGGCGCCCGTATGTCTACTTTGACGGGCCCGGCGGCACCCAGGTGCCGCAGACTGTCATTGACGCGATGGCAGACTATTTCAGGCTGGCCAATGCCAATCACGGCGGTCTCTTCATCACCAGCCGCCGCAATGATGAGACTATCGAACAGGCACGGGTTGCCATGGCGGATTTTCTAAACGCCCCAACACCGGAGGAGATCATGTTCGGTGCCAATATGACCACCCTCACCTTTACCCTCAGCAGGGCAATTGGTCGCGTCCTTGAACCCGGCGATGAGATTATTGTCACCCGTATGGATCACGATGCCAACATCGCCCCTTGGGTAGCCCTGGAGGAGAAAGGAGTAGTTATTAAGTGGGCCGATTTCGGTGTAACAAGCTTTCGTCTCGATCTCGATCATCTGGGCTCGCTCATCACCGACAGAACAAAACTGGTGGCCGTGGGTTATGCCTCCAATGCCATCGGTACCATAAACCCGGTCAAACATATTGCGGACATGGCCCACGGTGTAGGTGCCTGGCTCTGGGTTGACGCGGTTCACTATGCCCCGCACCGGCCCATCGACGTGCAAGAGGTGTGCTGTGATTTTCTGGTCTGCTCGGCGTACAAGTTCTTCGGCCCCCATGTGGGTGTTCTGTGGGGTCGGCTTGAGCTTCTGGAGCTTCTGTCGGCTTACAAGGTGCGCCCCGCGGATTCCAACCCCCCGGGCAAGTTCGAGACGGGAACGCTCAACCACGAGGGGATCGCCGGGGTGACGGCTTCCATCAACTACCTGGCCGGTGTGGGCAGGGGCTACGGCAATGAGCTCGACCTGAAAGCCGCCGGCATTAGGGTAATCTATGAAGGACGGCGAAAAGAACTGAAGTTGGCGATGAACACTATCGTCGCCTATGAGCGCCCGCTTTTTGCCTACATGCTCGAAGAGGTGCAAAAGACCCCGGGCATTACCGTTTACGGTATCACAAACCCCGAGGAATTCACCGAGCGCTGCCCCACCCTTGCCTTTACCAGGAAAGGCTTTACCCCGCAGGCGATTGCCGCCTACCTGGGAAACCACGGTATCTTCGTGTGGGACGGTAACTATTATGCCGTGAGCGTCACGGAGCGATTGGGCCTGGAGGGCTCAGGCGGCATGGTCCGGGTCGGCCTTGCCCACTACAATACGAGGGAGGAAGTAGACCGGATGCTAGGTGCTTTGCGGGATATGAAATGACTCCATTGGTAAACCGAAAAACGGAGTCAGATGTGGCATACCAATTTACCGAGAAACATCCAATTAACTTGCCCGCCACGCCCAATTGGAATATACTGGCGTCTGTCTAGGAGTCCCCTCTACCAAATGACCTTTTATTCGGGCTAGCCATGAAACATAAAGAAGATATTCAAAAGGCAGACGGCAAACTGGGTGTGCTTATCCCCGGATTGGGAGGTGCGGTGAGCACCACCCTTTTAGCGGGTGTCGAATCGATACGTCGAGGTCTTGCCCTTCCTTTTGGTTCCCTCACCCAGATGGGGACCATCCGGCTTGGAAAACGGTTCGAATATCGGATTCCGCATATTAGAGATTTTGTCCCACTGGCGAGCCCTGGAGATCTTGTCTTCGGAGGATGGGACGTTTTTCCGGATAACTCCTATCAGGCAGCTCTACAGGCGAAGGTACTCAGGTCTGAACACGTAGAGCCCGTGCGCTCCTTTCTTGAAGGGCTGCAACCGTGGCCGGCGGTTTTTAGAAGGGAATTCGTCAAGAACCTGAATGGCCCCAATGTGAAACCCCAGATCTCCCACCTGGAGCTTATAGAGGCCCTCAAATCAGATATCGACACGTTCAAGCGCAGCAGTAAGGTATCGCGATGTGTTATGATCTGGTGTGCCAGCACCGAAGCATACCTCAAACCCGGAGAGGTGCACGCCTCCCTGGACAACTTCGAGGAAGGGCTCAAAAACAACGATCCCAGCATCTCGCCGAGCATGCTGTATGCCTATGCGGCCTTGACCAGCGGGATCCCCTTTGTAAACGGTGCGCCCAATCTGACCGTGGATATTCCAGCCATGGTGGAGCTGGCAGACCAGCACGGACTTCCTATCGCAGGCAAGGATTTCAAGACGGGGCAGACCCTTATGAAAACCATCCTCGCACCGGGGTTAAAGGCGCGCATGCTGGGACTGAGCGGGTGGTATTCAACCAACATCCTCGGAAACCGCGACGGCCTCGTTCTGGATGATGAAGATTCCTTCAAAACCAAGGAGCAGAGCAAGCTCTCAGTCCTGCAGAGCATTCTCCAGCCTGAGGTCTACCCGGACCTTTACGGAGAATTCTACCACAAGGTTGCAATCAACTATTACCCACCCCGGGGTGACAACAAAGAGGGCTGGGATTGCATTGACATCTTCGGATGGCTTGGTTATCCCATGCAGATCAAGGTTGATTTTATGTGCCGCGACAGCATCCTGGCAGCACCCCTAGTACTCGATCTGGTGCTTTTCATCGACCTTGCCCAGAGAGCGGCTATGACCGGTATCCAGGAATGGCTGTCCTTTTATTTCAAAAGCCCGCAGTGTGCGCCTAATCTCTACCCGGAACACGATCTCTTTATCCAATTAATGAAGCTGAAGAACACGCTGCGCTTTCTCATGGGGGAAACGCAGATTACCCACCTGGGCCTGGATTACTACTATCACCTCTAAGAGTGGGACGTCTTCAATCTGGATTTCCCGATCTCGCAGAAACAGGCTATTCTCTCCTCAGATTTCGAATTCTTAATTAATTCTCTAATCCCTGAGGAAGAAACCCAGAAAAACGTTGACAATTATTTTTTTGTCCGTAAATTAGGAAATACAAACTTTATTTGACCACCCTAAAAAAGGTAGGAGGCATGAAGACTAAAGCCGTCACTAGCACTTCCGAAAATAACCTTACCCCAACCATGGAGGATTATCTGGAGGCTATTTATACCCTTTCTCATGAAAAGCGGGTGGTCAGGGTAAAGGATATTGCCAAAAGACTGGGGGTTAAGATGCCGACGGTGACCGCCATGCTCAAAACCCTCAGCGATAAGGGCATGATTGACCACGAGAAATACGAGTATCTGGAACTCACGGGAAAGGGGTCTGATATAGGCAGCCAAATCGACCGCCGACATCAGCTCCTCAAGTCCTTTTTGATCGATATCCTGCAAATCAATCATGATCAGGCCGATGAGGACGCCTGCAAGATGGAGCATGCTGTAAGCCCTACCACCCTTGAGCGGATCGTGGAGTTTATGGAGTTCATCGAAAACTGTCCCAGGGGTGGGAGTGACTGGTTAGATCTATTTAGCGAATACAGGAGACACGAGATGCCACGGGAAAAGTGCTTGGAGAGAATGAAGGATTTCGCCGACAAATATAGTGCCAAGATAAGGGCCATGGAAAGAGAGAGATGACGGCACCGGTTTATTCAACGTGAGGATGATGCGACTGGAATTAGAAGAGGGATAGGGGTTATGCTGCACAAGAACCATAACACATTGACAAAGATGCAGGCCGGGCAGAGCGGCACAGTGGTTGAAATTCGAGGCGGATTTGGCTTGGTCAGACGGCTTAACGCGCTCGGTATCTTCCCGGGCAAAAGGATTACCAAGATCAGCTCCATGCTTGCGCGCGGACCGGTCACCATAGAGGTTGACAGAGGTCAGGTGGCCATGGGTTTTGGCATGGCTAACAGGATACTAGTGCAACTCGATGTGATACAATGAGGAAGATACTACTGGTCGGTAACCCTAACGTGGGCAAGAGCGTGCTTTTTTCCCGTTTAACCGGCGTGCGCACAATTGCTTCAAATTACCCGGGTACGACCATAAGTTATACACAAGGGTTTCTGAAACTGGGGGAAGAAAAGGTCGAGATTATCGATGTGCCGGGCACTTACTCTCTTGAGCCAAACTGTGAGGCAGAGGAAATAGCGCTCCAGATGCTCAATACGGGAGATATCGCTATTAATGTGGTTAATGCCACCAATCTCGAGCGGAGCCTTTACTTGACCTTGCAACTTATGGAGAGAGGCACCCCCCTCGTGATTGCCCTGAATCTATGGGACGACACCACGCATCGAGGAATAGAGATCGATCTTGACAAATTGAGGGAATTGCTGGGGGTACCGGTTATTCCTACGGTGGCTGTAAGCGGCGAGGGCATAAAGGAGCTGGTGGAACAGATTCCCAATGCAACTTCACCCAACATCCCCTCCCGCACTACCGCAGAGCGGTGGGCAACTATCGGGGAGATCATAGGCCAGGTTCAGCGTATTGAACATCGTCATCACACCTGGCTTGAGCGGTTGCAGGATGCAAGCGTAAGACCATTAACCGGGGGCATCACAGCCATAGGAATCCTCATCTTTACCTTTCTCGTAATCCGCTTCATTGGCGAGAGCCTTATCAATTATGTGCTCGATCCCCTCTTCAATACCCTGTGGGCGCCAGTGGTTATGGCTTTGAGCAACCTCCTGGGCGGAAGCGGCTTCCTCCATGACATTGTGGTTGGCAAAGTAACCGGTGGAGAAGTGAACTTCGTTGAGGCATTCGGGCTTTTGTCCAGCGGGCTCTATGTGCCTTTTGCAATGGTGCTGCCTTACATCGTTGCCTTCTACTTTGTCCTTGGCCTGCTCGAAGATGTGGGGTACCTGCCACGACTGGCAATTCTGATGGATACCATCATGCACCGCCTTGGTCTGCACGGATATGCAATCATACCGAATTTGCTGGGGCTCGGCTGCAATGTGCCGGCCGTATTATCGACTCGCATCCTGGAAAGCAAGCGGGAGCGGTTTATAGCCTCAACACTGGTGTCCATCGCGGTACCCTGTGCCGCGTTACAGGCGATGATCTTTGGCCTTGTCGGTCAGCGGGGAGCACAGTATGTTGTTATGGTCTACGGTACCCTCTTTGCAGTCTGGATCCTGCTCGGGATCATCATGCACCATGCGGTTAAGGGATTTACCCCCGAGCTTTTAATCGAAATACCGCCCTACCGCATGCCACCATGGCCAATTGCTTTCCAGAAACTGTGGATGAGGATCTATGCGTTTCTTGCAGAGGCGGTTCCCATTATGCTCGGTGCTATTGTGGTTATAAACGTGCTCTACTCTGTTCATGTGTTTGACGCCATCGCCAATGTTACAGCCCCAGTAATAACCGGCCTTCTCGGGCTCCCCAAGGAAGCAGTAACATCTCTGTTTATCGGGTTTTTACGCAAAGACGTAGCTTTGGGCATGCTGGCACGGCTCGGCTTAACTTCCAAACAACTGGTGGTGGCCAGCGTGGTTCTGGCCATGTTCTTTCCCTGTATCGCCACCTTTGTCGTGCTCTTGAGAGAACTCGGCGTGGTGGATATGCTGAAATCGGCCGGCATAATGGTTTTGGCCACCCTCATAACCGGCGGTCTACTCAACCTCATCTTGTAGGCAAGATAGGCCTTACCTCCCTTGCCATGTTTTCGGGAATAACCAGAAGAAAAATGTTCGTACCGTGGACTTCGAGGTTACCCTGTTCATACCGTTGTTCTCCTTGACCCGACAGAGACTTTGTCCTATTCTAATCTGAAACCTGAAAGATTCTTTTATGAACGGGAGGAGGAATACGCGCATGTATACAACAGATACTATTGAGACGTCAGGAGATGATCTCAAGATCACCTCTCTTGGTCATGGGAGCCTTATGTTTACCTTCGGCACCTTGGTGATTCATGTTGATCCCGTGAGTGACGTGGCAGATTACGCCACACTTCCCAAAGCGGATATCATCCTGGTTACCCACGAGCACTTTGACCACTGTGAAACAAGCACCATTCAGATGCTCCGCAAGGACGAAACGGTGGTAGTAGGATCCGAATCCTGCGCCGAGAAGATTACGAATTACACGGTAATGACAAACGGCGATGTCAAAACCATTAAGGGGTTACTCATAGAGGCAGTACCCGCCTATAACATGGTGCACATGCGAGCGCCGGGAAGCCCCTTTCATCCCAAAGGGGTGGGCAATGGCTATATTATTACCTTTGACGATACGAAGGTCTATGTAGCCGGTGATACGGAAAATATTCCCGAAATGAAACAGCTTGCCGGAATTGACGTTGCCTTCCTGCCCATGAATCTGCCCTACACCATGACACCTGAGATGGTGGCTGATGCAGCAAGGGCATTGAGGCCTAAGATCCTGTACCCGTATCATTTCGGTGATACCGACACATCAAAGCTAACTGATTTGCTCAAAGACAGCGCTGACATCCAAGTGCGAATTCGAGATATGCAATAAAGGATGAGGCATCGGGGCAGCCGATAGGTCCTCATTTCAATATCCTTCATCCCTAATGACTGCTGTTAGGGGCCCGACCAAGAACAAGATGGGGGGAGCAATGAATAAACCGGATATGGCCGAAGATTTCGGGAGAATCTGGAAGGTCCTGAAAACAGAACGAGAAAACCACGACACGACCTCGCTCTATTTGGAAGGTGATGATGAGAATTTCGAAAAGCGGCAGGCGGGCCAGTGGCTTTCGCTGCGGGTCTTACGCAACGATGGATGGAGCGAACCGCACCCTTTTACCATATCTTGTGCCCCTGAAGATGACACCTTGCGCCTGACCATCAAGAAAGCCGGTGCGTTCACCTCCGCTATCCCAGACCTCAGGCCTGGCACTCCGGTAAGATGCGACGGACCCTTTGGTGTCTTTTGCAAGGATATTGACCAAAAGGAGAATATCGTAATGATCGCCGGTGGTGTGGGCATAACACCCTTCTTAAGCGTACTGCGGCATTTTCGAAACATGCGAGCGAAGAACCAGGTGAAGCTCTTTTGGACCAACAAGACTGTAGATGACGTTTTTGCGGCGGAAGAGCTACAAGAGATGACAAAGGAGCTAGATCTCTTTGTTGTTCACACGCTGAGCCGCGAAAAAGAGGTGGACAAATACTTCCAAGGCGACTTTTCTCAAGTTCACTATGTCTCTGGATATGTAACCAGAGGCTTGCTCCAGAGACAGGTCGACCTCCCGAATGCCTCCTTTTACGTATGCGGTCCGCCTAACATGCAGGAATTTGTGTTGGGCGAGCTTGAGGCATGCGGCGTTTCTCCAGATTCAGTTGAGAAAGAGAAGTTCAGCTATTAGGGTTCTCGGCGAGCATTCAAGAGGGCTAGAAACAAACGACAGGGCATTCTTCCTGTAGACAAAGACATTCCGTATTCGAGGGGCATTTTTGAAAGGAGAAGAGGCATGAGAGACCACCCCTTTTTCAAGGACACACCGAGAAGAAGCCTGGATATGGCAGGCCAATCCTTAGAGTTCCCCGTCTTTTATTATGATGTTCGCTTTATTATTGCCGCTTTTACGGCCAAAACCACCGCCCTGAGAAAACTTCTTCCGCATCCCAAGTTCAAACCGATCCAAATCTGGCCGGGAGTCGGCATGCTCGGTATTGCCGCTTTTGAATACCGCGATACCTCGGTCGGGCCTTACAATGAGATTGCAATCACGATTCCCATCAAATTTCCGCCAGGATTCATTATGCCTGGACTTTCTGCAATAAAGATGATCCGTAAAAATCTCTTCCCCGTATACATTCATCACCTCCCTGTTACCACGGAAATTGCGCACAAGTTCGGAATCCATTTCTATAACTATCCTAAATCTCTGGCCGAGATTACCTTCCAGGACCGGGACGACAGCCTGGAAGTTACCCTGAAGGAAAAGGGTGATCTTATCTTGAAACTGCTCTCGAAAAAGCTCCCTCTTAAGAGATCAGCCGGGTTTGAATTTCATACGTATTCAGTCAAAAACAATGTGGTGCTGCACGCGCAGGTGGAGGGATGGGCGCCCAAATTTGGATCGGTCATGATGGGAAATATTGCTGAGCTTGAGCTTGGGGAGCATCGGGTCAGCAGGGAAATTGCTGAGCTCAACCTGGGCAGGACTGCCCGCACCGGACTTTACGCGGAGGGGGCGATGACCAAACTGCACGATCCCGATCAGCGATGGTGTGGCGATACCTTAGAACTCCTTTCCAGGTAAGGAGAGAGAGCTAACGAACTCGAGCACTCCTGCTTACAGGAGTGCGGGCGAGAGACCAAAACTCAAAATCCATTCACCTACATAGCATAGCTTGGACCACCCCGCTTCGTAGCGGCATGGTTTATGGTACTAATTAAACGGCGAGCGGAATGCCGGAAAGTTGTACTCAATGCCCGCCACTCAATAATGCTATCTTCTTCATCTGAGCCAACGCCTTAGCCGAACGATTGCCTCCTGCAAGGTCTCATCCTTCTTGCAGAAGCAAAAGCGGACGAGGTCGTGACCCTGGTTCCGGTTTAGCCAAAAATATGAGCAGGGAATGGCGGCTACACCTGCCTCCTCTATAAGGGTGCGACAAAAGGCCAGATCATTATCAAAACCGAGCGGAACGATGTTAACCAAAACGTAGTAGCTTCCCTCAGGCAGATAGACCTGGAAACCGAGTTCCTGAAGTGCATCACAGAGCAGGTTTCGCTTCCGGGTATAGGCGCTCAAAAATCCCGCGTAGTAGGTATCCGGGAAATCTATGGCAAAGGCCATGGCCTCTTGCAGTGCCGATTGCCCGCAAAAGGTAATGAATTGATGGCTCATGCGCACCGCCCGCGAAAGCTCTGGAGCAGCTATCACATAGCCTATTTTCCAGCCGGTCATGGAAAAGGTTTTTGCCGTTGATGACACGACAAAGGCGCGGTCTCTGAGCTCAGGAATACTCATGAGGGTCACATGCTCGTGCCCTTCATAGACAAGGTGTTCATAGACTTCATCCCCGATGAGGTAAGCATCGTGCTTCTCACACAAAGACCCTATGAAAGAGAGCTCTTCCCTGGTGAAAACCCTGCCACTGGGGTTATGAGGATTATTAATAAGGACTGCCCTGGTCTTGGGACCAAAGGCCTGAGCCAGCTTCTCTCTCGGTATCATGAATTCGGGGGCTTGTAATGATACAGAGCGAACATTGGCGCGGGTCAGAGCTGCAACAGGCGCATAGCTATCGTAACAGGGTTCTATTAAAATGATTTCATCACCTGGTTCCAGGATCCCCAGCATGGTGGCGCACAGACCTTCCGTTGCACCAGAGGTAACCGTTATCTCCTCGTTGGCATCAACCTCAACGCCGTAAAACCGCCTCATCTTCCGGGCCACTGCCTGCCGGAGTTCGGGTATGCCCGCAGAGGGGGCATATTGGTTGGGACCGCGAACAATGGCCTCTGCGGCCTTCGCTCTCACCTCCTCAGGGCCGTCGAAGTCCGGAAACCCCTGCGACAAATTAACGGCTCCTAAGGCATTGGCGCGATTCGTCATTTCGGTAAAAATGCTCGTCCCAAAGGGCCGAAGTGCTTCGACAACAACCTGACTCTTGCCCTGTTTTCCTTTTGCTTGCACCTCAAAACCTCCTTAAAATAATGCCGGAAAATAGCCGGTATCTTTTCCGGGCTCAACACGCAGGACCTGTCCGGATCATAGCAAATTTAGTATTATATGGAATCGAAGGTGGGAGGTCAAGGCGGGATCGCTTTTGTGTATTAGCTTAATGAAAATGTCCCCTCTAACTGCTGTATTAAAATGTCCCCATTATGAGAAGGGACATTATAGGCATGAGCCAGAGAGAACGGCAGAGGTACCATCTCTTGAAGATGGTGTTAGGGAGGAAAACTACCGTAAAGGAAGCCAGGACAATCGGGACGCATATGAAACGCCAGTCAGGCTTGGTTAGAGTGTTCACTCGATGGTCTTCTTGAGTTCCCGTATTCGTTCCAGCGTATCTTTGTAAGAGTTCTTTTTGGCCGGATTCAGTTCCATAGCCTTGAGGACAAGGCCTTCCGCCTCAACCAGGTTTTTCCTCTGGACGTAATAGAGCCAGGCAAGGTTATTATAGGCGTCAGCATTGCCAGCTCCTTTATTGATTGCCTTTTTGTAATAGATTTCTGCCTTGCCCAATTCCTTTTTCTGAAAATGCGCGTTGCCGAGGTAATAGTAGGCACGGGGTGTTTTTTTTGCTGCTGCTTCGTACTCCCTTATTGCATTGTCGAATTCGCTCTTTTTCTCGTACGCAATACCGAGCTGCAGGTGCTCTTCCGGTGAGAGCGGATCGGGAAGAATCATAATCCAGGGCATGGTACAGCCAGCAGCGAGCACGAGCAGTAGTGCCAAGCTCACCAGAAAGAGGTGTCTCATTGTTTCCTTAGCGTCTTCCCAGTTCATTGCGCTGTTTTTTGTTCGATTCGGAGGGCCCACCGCTTTGTCCTGTTCCAGCGAGCAAGGAAATACTCCCATGAAATGAGCTTCTCACGAGTTTTGCCCGAGTTAGCAATAACGCCCTCTGGGGTATAACCCACCACAACCATGAAATGGTTCTTACGTACGCCGGCAAACCCGAAGTCCACCATGACAATGAGCGGGACACCGTCATCGACGGACCGTCGGATATCGTCTACGCTGCCGTTGTACCACTCGGCGAGAAATCCCCTTTTTCGGGCATACAGCACCATATCCAGCGTCACCGTGCCACGAATATCTCTCCGGAAGACGGCCTCGGCAATCTCATCAGGTGTTACGCCTTCACCGAAAAAATTGAGCACCCCTGCAAGAGAGGCCGGACCGCATTGGAAGGAAACCTGCGGATAGAAGGGAACCTTATCAACCTTGCCGGACCCGATCGATGCCGATACCTCTGAGGCAACAATATCAGGCCCGGCTGCACATCCCTGAAAGATGATGAGGGAAAAAAGTACAAAGGCAGGCGCCAAGCGAGATAGAAGATGTAGAGCCCGAATAGGGGTTTTTCCCGTGTGCTCGCCTTCCCTTCGCACCTGCCTAACAGTCACTATCCTATAATGATCTTCTTGTCGGTGAGGTGGAGAATGAGAAATATGAGCAGAATAATGACGAGTATCCCAATTACAAAACCAATGGCACCACCACCTGATGTAAGCGAATCAAGCTGGGTTGCAAACTGGTGGATCTCGTCGTCAGAAAGCTGATCCAGTCGGCTGTTGATTTCTTCCTCAGTATAGCCCAGGGCCTTGAGCCGCTCTTTGACTACCTTCTGCTCAAGAACCTTCTGCACCATCGCCATGTCCTTTTGTCGGGCGTTGGATGAAAAAGACTCGTCCGAGGGAACGAAAGAGGCCTCCAGCCTCGGAACGACACTAAAAACCCCCATCAAAACAACTAGCAACATCGCAATTCGGCGCGTCAAAACCGCGTTCTTAAATCTTTGCATATACGTACTCCTTTCCCTGGAAAGTGCCACCGAAAACATGAGAAACCTGCAGACATAAATCTGCACACCAGCCAATAAGTGGCCTTACGTTATCACACCTCCGATTTTCTTGTCAAGACACGCAACAGGTGCGCGTTTTTTCTTTGCTCCGGCTCACAGGGCCGCAACATCTTCTCGCTTGACACAAAAACCCCTCTCGCCTATATTCCGCTCTCCGGAAAAGGGGGCTCCCCTGAAACCGGTTAAATAGCTTCGTCGTGCTGCGGTAATAGGTGGATAGTACTGTTCGTGCAGGGTTGATGTCTTGTTCTCTTGGATTGCCGTTTAAAACACAAGATAACAAAAGGACAGCCGAGGAAAGTGTAACCCCATGAATTCCAATGAAAGAAAGATCATCGTCCTTTCCTCGTATGGCCACTTCTTATCCCATTTCTATATGCTTATCTTCCCTTCCCTTCATGGTGCTTATGACTCAGTTCAACGACGTACCCCTTTTTGCATTCACCATGGGCTATGTTTTCTTTTCGGTCGGCATGCAGCCCATAGAGAACAGCCTCGTAGCGCAACTTACCCCGGAAAAGCTCCGTTCAACCAGTTACGGCATCAAATTCATCTGCACCTTCGGCGTTGGGTCATTGTCTGTTTACGCAGCCAAACACCTTATCGAGCACTACAGCTTTGTGCACGTCTTCTGGCTCACGGCTGCGGTTATCGCATGCCTCCTGTTGGCCGTGGGGGTTCTCGCCTTTCTCACCAGAGACGAGAAGCTCATGAACTAGTGCCGAGGTGGCCCGAATGTGCCACTGAGGCATACCTTCTATCCTCTCCCCCACTTTATCAGGCAGAGTAGCCGCCTCGTTGATCATTTTCTGTACCATAACTGCATGTGCTGGAACTCAGGCACCGGCAACAATCACAGCAACGGGAAGGAGAGACAAGGTGATGAAGATGAGGGAGAGCAACTTAAAGATGAAGAGACCCATCGAGATCAGCGGCATACCTTAGAATGCGGTAGCTCAGGAGGTACGTTAGGAAAAGGGCGGGGGAGTCAAAACTTGCCCATATCCTTGAAGAAATCGCTGATAAAGGTGATTCTGTGTGCTTCCATTTCAAGTAGGGTCACTCCCTCATTGTTATAGGCTCTCCCTTTTTGTCAGCCCCTCGATTCACCCAGTGGACTGCTGCGCTACCTCCTTGGACTATTTTTTCGCTGAACCTGAAAGACCAGCTCCGGGTATTGGCGAAAGAGGATCTTAAAGAATCGAATGATTTGTTTTTTTCCAAGAACCGGCTGGGTCTTCGGAAAACAGAATTCAGCATCTTCGGATAATAGCTCCTCAAGCATATTCAGGTCTCTCGTATTGACGAACTGGAAGAATCGATCAATAGAAAGCTCTTCAGCCACCACACAGCCTCCCACTTAATTTTTTCGACTACTGTGTCAAGATCACTTCAGAAAGTCAAATCCAAGAATACTGCATACGGTGAACGACTGAGCTAACCGCCTCCCTTAACAGGCCAATCTGAGCAATCGCTTTGGGTGTCCCTGCAAAAGCCTTGTGAGGCCGATTGGAGACCTCAACAACAAAAGAAATGGATTTGCAACAGCCTTCGGTGGTACGATTATCATTGAATCCTGAGCGCGCGGCATTGGAGAAAGACCCCCACTATGATTAAAGCACCCACCAACCAAAATCATACCAGAAGGAGATACGACCGGCTGGCGGTGATCTATGATGCGCTCGAGGCTCCCATGGAACGACTTCGGTTTTCCTCCTGGAGGGCAAAGCTCCGGGATCGTATTATACGAGGTCGAGCCCTGGAGGCAGGTGTCGGTACCGGAAAGAACCTCCCCTACTACCCTGACCATGTGTTGGTCACCGCCATTGACTTCAGCCCACGGATGCTGAAGCGAGCCGGAAAAAAGGCCGAGGCTCTCGGAATCAAGGTTGAGCTTTTGGAGATGGATGTCCAGGATCTTGCGTTCCCCAACCATACCTTTGAAACGGTCTTCGCCACCTTTGTATTCTGTTCGGTACCGGATCCCCAGCGAGGGCTTCAGGAACTCAGAAGGGTCTGTAAACCGGGCGGGAGACTTCTGCTTCTCGAACACATGCGCCCGGAAAGCCGTTTTCTCGGGTGCGCTTTCGACCTGCTCAATCCCATGGTCGTGCGGATGATGGGCGCCAACATCAACCGAAGGACCATGGCAAACATCCGGAGAGCAGGCTGGCACGTTCTTGTTGAGGAGCACCTCTCCTCGGACATCGTTCGATGGATCGAGGCCGAGAGGTAATCACCGGAAAGTATTCTGTGACGGCTTTATGATCCGGGTTATCATCGGGGTAAGTTTATTACGTGCCGACATCCACCTGGATAAGAGAGCGGTAATTACAAACCCTAATATAAGGCCAGCAAAGCCGAACACCAGGGTTATAGCGGTTTCACTCATCGGCAAACTTGCTCCCACGGCATGGGCCATCGACACCCCTAGCACCAAACCCACTACAGGTATCAGATAGAGCGTTGCAGCACCCTTGATGACTGTGCCCGAGCTAATGCTTACTGAAACCAAGTCACCAACCTTTGCCCCGACCATGTTTCGAGCCTTAACGACCATCTCCGAATTGACTCCAAATGAAACGCAGCAATGCTTTGCACCGCAGCCAGCACATGCATCCTTTCTGTCGGTGACCACCTGGGCGTGCCCATCCTTTCCCACGCTGGATACGAAACCTTGTTCTTCGGCCATTTTCCACTCCACTAAAAGATGATAACCTTGCTTATAAGGTAAGTACAAATGGCCTATTGGCAAGGCCACAGGTGAAGATGCACGATTAATCTCTGCCTTCACGCAGGAGCGTTTCCAAGACTTCGGAGGGTACGGCTATTCGTTTTTTGACCTTGACACATGAAGATCCCGCCTCTACACTTCTCTCGTCAAATGAAGGTTCTGCACTGACTGTAAACTCGTGAACCCATGATCACCCTAGGACATATACCAGTTAAGTTGGATCCGGAGCATATCAGGAAAAGACTTCACCTGCGACACGACGGCGATCGGAGTTACACTCAAGCCCTGGTTAGAATTGCTGAACCCCTCATCTCGGCGAAGGCGGTTTACAGGGATTGCTTTATCGAGGCAAAATTCGAGGATGCAATATGCATAGAAGGGATCCGCTTGACGAGCAAGGTTCTGCGCAAGAATGTAGATAACATAGAACGGGTTTTTCCCTATGTCATTACCATCGGCGATAAACTCGAAGAAGCGGTCAAGGCATGTGAAGACCTGCTGGACCGGTACTGTCTTGATTTAGCTGGAAACGTGGCCCTGCACACGGCCCAGAGACACCTCGAAGATCATCTGCGCTCCACATACGCCCTGGATCGAATATCGTACATAGGCCCAGGTTCCCTCAAGGATTGGCCAATTGAAAACCAAAAACCCCTGTTTTCAATCCTCGGCGATGTCGAAAGACACATTAGCGTAAGGCTTGATGAGAACTGCCTCATGAGACCCACTAAGTCATTATCGGGTATTTACTTCCCAACTGAGATCTCATTTTACACCTGCCAATTATGCTCCCGCGAGGGGTGTCCCGGCCGAAGGGCACCTTACGATGAAGGGCTTGCCAGGGAGTATGGAATTCTTTAGATGTCCGCCGAATACGAGGGCAGTCTCTTTCTTGAAACGCGGGATTTCGCAATCCATTATCGATTGCTTATTGTAAACTGGTGGTGCATAATTCAGTATGGTCGCGTTATCATGTTCTAAAAGCTCCCTGAGAGCCTTTGAGAACGCAACGGCCCACTGTTAAGAAAGGAGGGGAAATGGCGGAATCAAAAGGTGACGGGATCGAAGACCTAACGGATTTTGCGATGGACGTGATCCGTCTTTCAGGCAAAGAGGCTCTTTCCTATTATGGCAAGGGCGACCCACAGGTAAAATTCGACGAAGAACTGGTCACTCAGGCCGAGCTCCACCTCTCAAACTTCTTTCAAGATCAGCTCCGTTCTCGTTTTTCAGAGCACCAGGTCTTTGAGAACAGGCGGGGTTCCGAAGACTATTCCCACGAGGGAAAAAGATACCTTTGGATCTTCGACGCGTTAGACGGTGTTGCCAACTTCCAGGCAGGCATTCCTATCTGGGGAACCTCTCTGGCCCTGCTGGAGAACTTCTGGCCCATCTTAGGAGTGTTCTACATGCCTGCGACCGGCGACCTCTTTCACGCCCAAGCAGGTAAAAAGGCCTTCTGGAGAGATAAGGAAATCCGCATCTCTGCCCAAGAGGATATCAACGACGAGAGCGTTCTGCTCACCTTTTCCAGATTTCACCAGCATTTTGGGTCCACCTTTCCGGGGAAAATCCGCGACTTAGGATGTACGTCTGCCCATCTCTGCTACGTTGCTGCAGGCCGCGCCGAGGCTGCCGTCATTGCAAATGAGACCTATCGCGACCTGGCGGCGGCTCGGGTCATCCTTGAAGCTGCGGGGGGAAAGATCTTTAGAATCGATGGGGCCGCGTTTTCGATCGACGATTATCTTGATGGGCAAAGAATAGATGAGCATCTCCTCGTGGCAGCCCCTCATGCCTTGTCAGAAGTTCGCGAATACATCCAGGAGATCTCATGAGATCATCTTCTATAACGCTCCTATTTGAAGGGAGTGACAACCCGATCCCCTGCTGCCGATGTTTTCTGAATTGTAGGCCAGATGTGATCAATTATAAGGGCTCGGTGCTCATGCCTTTGCCGCGCTGAAGGCCGGGATTTGAGTGCTGTTTCCCAAAGGTCTCTAAGGCGACGGAAATCGACTCCCTTAGAGCCAATGCCATTTGTCTTAGCTGCGGACCAGCAGGGTCCGCACCTAGCTTCGGCGCGGAACATCATATCTTAATCCTTACATCCTCCAGGGCTAATTCATTCAAAGAGGTAACTTTTTGTAATTTATAGATTATTGCCTAATCAATTCTTTGTAAATTCGAAATCCTAAGCACGAAATCCGAAACAAATACCAATGACCAAAATTCAAAACTAAAAGATGTCAAAATCCTGTAGATATTGCGTAAGCGCTCGGAATGTTAACCTTCTAATGGATGCAGACAGAATCTCGTAAAGGAAGTGCTTGAAATCCTTCACAGAGCTTTTGAAAAAATCTACTATGAGAAGTTGAGCATCTTTTTGCCGTGGACTGTTCTTGTCTGTAGCTTGATACTGCAAGGATATGTAACGGGCGTGTTAGAATAATCAGCAGTCAAACCTAAAATATACGCCGATTAGTGTAGTTGGGCTTTTTCCTCAAATTGATGTCACATGCTTCTTTCTCGAAAAACATAGGTAATTTTAATTGCTATCATATTCAGCCAGACCTCAAAGCCTCACGTCTTAACATCGCACCTACGGCCAATGAATAGCTTGGCGCTCTTCCAAAAGATTATCGAGCCAATCCGGATCCATTTCCGGCACAGAGGAGAGCAGCAATTCCGTATATTCATGGTGCGGTGAGGTAAGAACCTCGTGTTTCACACCCTGTTCGACAATTCTGCCCTGCAGCATGACGACGATCTCATCGGATATGGCTTTGACTGTAGCCAGGTCATGGGTAATAAATAGGTAGGATACACGCAGTTCATTTTGCAGGCTCTGCAGTAGCTTCAAGATCCCTTCGGCAACCAGCTGATCCAGGGCCGAGATCACTTCGTCGCAGATAAATAGGTCGGCTTTGGCCGCTAGGGCCCGGGCGATGCAGATGCGCTGCTTTTCGCCCCCCGACAATTCTCCAGGGTAGCGCTCGATGTATCGGTTCGGCAGCTCTATCATCTCCAAAAGCTCATGAATCCTGTCTTCCAGTGCTTTACCCTTCATCCCAAAGTAAAAAAACAGCGGTCGGCCGATGATCTTCCGGACCTTATGCCTCGGATTGACGGCTGTATCCGGCATCTGGTAAATCATTTGCACCCGCCTGAGACTTTCGCGATCGCGCGATTTTAGCGCTGGCGGCAACTGCTTTCCATCGAAGATGATTTCTCCCTGAAGCGGCGGCAGCAAACCGGTTATCACCCGGGCCAGCGTGCTTTTACCGCTGCCGGATTCACCTACCAACGCCACGGTCCGGCCGCGTCTAATTTTAAGATTGATGTCTTCCAGAACCTTTTCTTTTCCGGGGTAGCTTGCCGACACTTTGGCAACTTCAAGGATCACATCCCTTTCCGAGGCGCAAATATTTTTATCCTCTCTGAGGGTGCGAACCGAGAGCAATGCCCGTGTATATTCCTCTTTGGGATTGGTGAGTATTTCCCGGACATTGTTTTCTTCGACCATCTCACCGTAACGAAGCACCATGATGCGGTCGGCAACTTGCGCTACCACGGCCAAATCGTGGGTAATGTAGATTGCCGCCGTATTGAATTCCCGCGTTATTTTCTTGATGGCGGCCAGAACCTCTATTTGGGTCGTAACATCCAGAGCCGTGGTGGGTTCATCGAAGATAATAATATCCGGGTCGCAGGCCATGGCCATGGCCACCATGGCACGCTGCAGTTGTCCGCCGGAGACCTGATGGGGATAGCGATAACCGATTATTTCCGGATCCGGCAGCAGGAGACGCCGGTAAATGTTCACAGCTCTTTTTTGGGCTTCATGAAAATTCATCAGGCCATGCTGAACCGGCGTTTCGGCATACTGTTTGATAAGCCGATGAGCCGGATTAAATGAAGCTGCAGCACTTTGGGCGACATAGGCGATACGGGTGCCTCTGATTTTTCTCAGGAGCTCCTCCGAGGCACCGAGCAGTTCCATATCATCGAAAACAATCGAGCCGCCGGAGATGCGACAGCCCTGCCGGGTGTATCCCATGGCGGCAAGCCCGATGGTCGATTTTCCTGCTCCCGACTCCCCTATCAGGCCCAACACCTCGCCCTTGCCCAGCTTAAGATCAATGCCTTTGACAATCGGCACCCATTCTTCGTCAGTGAACCCCTCGATCTGAAGATTTTTTATTTTCAGAATTTCAGTCATGGGCAATCCTTAGTAAAATTGATTGCTTAGTCTTTCAGTCCACTGGCGATGTATAGAAACCAGTCGACGATTAAATTGACCCCAACCGCCAGAAATGCAATTTCCCCGGCCGGCCATGGCGGGTGAGGAGGCCGAAGCTGATCGCCCCCCATTTTCGCAGACCATGCCGCCCCAGTCCGCTGTCGGCGGCTGAATGCCCAGACCCAATAAACTGAGAGCAGGCATGCATAAAAACGCGAAACAGAAACGCAGACCGAATTCCGCAACCAGTAGGGGCATGACATTCGGCAGGATTTCATGGAGCATGAGCCACCAGATTTTTTCATCGCGAAGCCGGGCTGCTTCAACATACTCTATGGCTTCAATGTTCATAGCCGCTTCTGTAGAAAATACTTGCATGCCGACATTGTGTAAGAGCCAAAGCGCTGCTTCATGAAGGCGCTGCAGTTCATCCTGCGATACGAAGTTAATTTGCGGCTGCATTATTACTACTTCCTTTATCTATGTAAATTTGTAGAAAATTTACATCTTCTGCGGAACCAATTGGTGATCGAGCGTACCGAAAAAGTTAGCGAGGTCTAAACCGATCACCGTCTGAACTTTGTATCGGTTGAAGATGATGGTGCAGGGCTCTGATAGCATCATGGCATCCCCTGCCGGAACTTAACCCATAGAAGCATTTCAGAAACAATCTCTGCGAACGAGCCCTTGAGAAGGCAATCTTACTATGAATAATCACTGGCGGCTGCCGAACAATAACCCCGCTTGGCCAGATTCTTTCCTTCCCCGAGCTGAGCATCCGCTCGGCACGCAAAAAAATCGCCTTACGCTTGCCTGCCGAAAGGACACTTCATTTGATATCTTCTAGCTTCGGGCCCCGTTCCCTAACTAATTCCAAGGTGGCGCAATTTATACCTCCTCCCATGCACAGGTTTTCTATATATGAGACTTCGATAACCTCAATACCAGCTTTTCTGACCTTCTTTATAGTTTCCTTTGCTTCAGCGTGCATCATAACCTTGCCGGGTTGGAGAAGAATCAGGTTTGCACGTAAACATTTCTCATGCTCGTCGATATCCACCTCTACGATCTCGAATCTTCTGTCCCTGAACCACTTTATAAACTCGAAATCTACAGAGCCGGGATATATGAGTACTTTGCCCAAATCCAAAACTCCAAAAAATTCATCGGGGTGATAGTGCCCTCTGACGGGCCACTTAAGTGTTTCAATCCAGCCAGGCATATATCCTTCCAAAATTGTCGTAATACCCACCCTTTGGAGTACAGGCCTAATTTGCTCTATACCATCAGCATTGTGAGCAATGCCACGACCAACAACGAGAGCATCATCAGCAAAAGAATAAAGAGTCCCGGTTTCACAAATCCCTTTTCCAATTACGGTTTGTAGGATAGGACAGCCTTGCCTCACGAGCCACTCAGTCAGAACCTTCTCACGGCCTTTGTTCATCGGATTCCAGCAACCGTATCTGGTTACAAGTGCACCACCCCAAACCACGAAAACCTCGCGTCCTGCCCACTGGCCCCTGATTGGGCCTAATGGACCTATCGCTGGCTTGGGATATTCAATATAATGCACAGTAATTCCCTCGTCCCTAAGAGCCTGAACCAGACCATCATGCTCTCTTTGCCATTTCTCTAAATTAGCAAGTTTGGGTCGCCGCATAAAAATCGAGTCCTGTTTCTCGAAAATATGAAAATCCTGCTCGGTGGGCCTAATAACTGCCATTTCCTTGAGCTTGCCTATTCCACTTGCTCCCCACTTCTTGCCGTATGCTAGGTCATACTCATCGAGTTACTCAACTCTGTGCCACAAATCAACCCTGGGTGGCCTCCCTGGCTCATAAAAAGGAACATCCTCTACCTTCCAGTCTCCTGATGCCAATCTCTCTGGTCTTTTCTCTCTCCATTCATCAATGGCCCTTTTTATCTCTTCATCAGTCCAGTACGCTCCTGGTGTCTTTTCCTCCATTCCATCCTCCTTTCAAAAAAGGTTAAACCAAAAATCTGCAAAATTGTGTAGAGACTCAAATCGATTTTAAACCGTTTTCTTATTATAGCTACAAGCACACAAACTGAAACAGCAATCCAAATATGGGTTTTAACCGCATTTTCCGAAGTGCCGTAAAAGCTCTTAATTCGTAAGTGCTCTTTGATTCATCTGAAAAAAAATCTCAACTTGCCAGCGGCACCGGCAAGAATCGGCGACGGTAATAGCCGGTAAAGTAAATTGATTCGTCAAAAGACGTATGCGCTGTTGCTTTTCGCGATCAAAAAATGTTACATACCGTAGTTTTTAAGGATACGCTCTTTGGGCATAAAAGCCAGTTGGCGCCACAATTTGATCACAGCGCAAGCTGCTGAATCTGTCAATCGGCATCGAATAAAGACGACGAATTTTGTGTTCACTTTACCGAAAACCACAAAGAAAGCCAAACATTACAGTGGTATCAAAAGCATAAACAGTTTTCTTTAACTGCAGACCAAAATCATCATCGCCATATGACTTTCTGGCTTCATGGATCAGTAGCTGGGCAGAATCGGCGGAAATGCGCCGCTCTCTTTTTTCATTCGCTTCGGCTAGGGTACTGCGAGAAACTTTACTTCTAATGCCCACGTGGGAAAGCTTCTCTTTCATGGCACGCAAACACCATTCAATATCGCGAAGACTTTTGCGACAAGTCAGCTGAGCAAACGCCATGCATAAAAACTAATCATAACATGTAAAAGACCGAAGGTGCTGATTGTCTTTATAGCGCGAACACATCGACGAAATTGGTGCTTGGGAAAAGAATCCATAATTTGAGAAAAAAACTGTTTGACCCTGGTACACAGCGACTCTCCCTCCAGCTGGTCGAATTTTGCCGGAGGGAATGCCAATTCAAGCGACCAAATTTCAAGTCGATAACAGCTGATTTTGCGAATATACTAAATTATTATAGCATGTTATGCGATTCTATTCTTTGTTGACCGGACAGCACTGATCCAATCGATAACGAGATTAATCGCGACCGCAAGAAGCGCAATAGCACCAGCTGGCAAGATGGGTGTTATATCACCAAATGTTATGAGAGAAGCGTTTTCCCGCACCATCGAGCCCCAGTCCGCTGCTGGGGGCTGAATACCAAGCCCAAGGAAACTGAGCGAAGATATAAAAAGGAAGACAAAGCAAAAACGAAGACCAAACTCAACTACAAGAGGCGCCGTCGAGTTGGGCAGAATTTCGTGCAAGATAATCCACCAGATACCTTCACCACGGAGTTTGGCTACCTCACAGTAATCCATAACCACAATATTTGCTGCCACGGCACGTGCAATTCGGTAGACACGGGTACAATAAAGCACTGCGATCGTCAAAATTAGCGTAGTAATTGAGGTCCCCAATATGGCCAAAATCAAAAGGGCAAATATCAGAGGCGGGATAGACATGAGAATATCAATGATGCGGGAAAGAATCTGATCAACCCATCCGCCAAGCGCGCCGGCCAAAAGACCGATTATCGCCCCTAATAAAAAAGTCAGAGTTGTGGTGACAATAGCAATGCCGACGCTATTGCGCGCACCGTAAATCAGACGACTTGCCATATCTCTCCCCAGAGCATCTGTTCCTAACAAAAACTGGTTGCCCCACGGCTCATATTCCGATCCAACGATTTCTGATTCACCAAAAGGAGAAATGATAGGTGCACTCAGTGCAACTAATAAATATGCCAGAATAACAACGAGCCCAAACAATGGGGGCAAAGGTGCTCTTTTCAAAAGTTTGATTGTCTGGAACATTTTTTTAGCTCACCGGGGATACAAAAGGCGCGGATTGGTAATAATGGAAAGAATGTCCGCAATAAGGTTCAACAAGATATAAGTAGCGGCAAAAATTAAACAGGCTGCCTGGACTACGGTGATATCACGTTTAGAAACCGAATCGATCAAAAGCTGGCCAAGTCCCGGAAACCCGAATATCACTTCGGAAATGACCACTCCGACCACGAGATAGGCAAGGTTCAAGGCCACAACGTTGATGATTGGGGCAAGGGCATTCACAAAGGCGTGCTTTATGATTACTCGGTAGCGTTTTATGCCCTTCAAATATGCCATCTCGATATAAGAAGAGTCCAGGATGTCAATAATGGCGACGCGCGTCATCCTCATCATATAGGCAACAACGGCCATCGTGAGGGTTAAAGCCGGCAAAAATGAGTAGTATATTTTCTCCCCCAAAGACATGCTTGGATCTATGTTTGATAAACTGGGAAACAATCCCGCCTTCACGGCCAGATAAACAATCAGGATATATGCTATGAAAAATTGCGGAGAGGAAATCGCGGTTAACATAATGACGTTGATGAAACGATCAAACAGGGAATCGCGATAGAGGGCGGTAATAATACCCAAAAATAGTGAAAGCGGAACCGCGAGGATGGCTGAAATACCGGCTAGAAAAAAGGTGTTGGCCACACGCCCTGAGATTAGTTGAGAAACTTGGCGTCCACTTGCCAATGATTCCCCCAAATCTCCTTTCAAGGCAGCTCTCAACCAATAAGTATATCGCAAAATCGGAGGTTTGTCCAAGCCGAGTTTCTGCCGAAACGCCGCAACAGTTTCCTCTGTGGCAGCCTGACCCAGGATTTCTTGGGCAATGTCGCCCGGCAACAATTCGACGGCAAAGAAGATGAGTAGTGACACAACGAACATGGTCAAAAGCCCCAACCCCAGACGTTGCAGGATCACTATTATTATTGGATTCACTTTAAAGTTTCTCCTCCTCAAAAGCAGTCGCCAATGTCTTTTCATTCTACTCATTGGGATTCCCGCCAATTGCCAGTTTTTGCCAAGGTGAGTTATGGTTTAATAATCATTTCTCTTGGTGCATGTGTAACAGCTTCAGGTTCATCGTCGGTTACGATATACTGCTCTCCCACACCCATACGGGTTCCATCTTCCAGCTTTATAGACATATAAGTAAATAATGACATGTTTTCTTTTAGTATGCTAGGACTGTTACGGACTATCATCTTCTGGTCAACCCAGGAAGGTGGGAATGTGGCACCCATAAAATAACCACACGAGGTTAGGAGGCGGGAGTCATAGCCATATTTGGTAAATATGACGCACTGTGCGTCAAACACTTCTCCCAAAGTATAGCCCGGCCTGATGACCTTCTGGACATTATGAAGGGCCTCAACACAGGTATTAAGCATTCCTGGGAGGCGATCATCAACGTCAGGACCGGTAAAAACTACAAATAACTGGGCGGCATGATAATGACGATAAGCGCAGCCAATTTCGTAAAATACCTGATCATTTTCCTGAACATAGCGCCGGCCGGTTGTATAGCGGCTATTGGTGGCAGCCTCACCTGCTCCCATTGGAGCCCGCAATGATGGGGGATCACCATCATTTTCAAAAATAGTCATCATGATACGCCCGAAGATATCACCTTCGAAGGCGCCGGTATAAGTGCGTTCTATGGCCACATCCCGCACTTTATTGCAGATTTCACCGGCTTTTCGAATATAGGTTAACTCCTGCTCGCTTTTAACCAGTCTTAGCTCGCCAATTAGGTATGATGCATCCGAAAGTTCGCACCAGCCGTTTAGTAGTTGGGACAGCTCGGAAAAGAGTTTTGCTTTCAATCCCAGGGAGTCCAGCTGTATACCGATACGTTTTCCCTCCATACCGTGCGTTGCCAGCATATCCTTGATTGAATAAGCCGGGCCTGAATCCAGTGAATCAGGCCATTCTCGAAAATCATTAATAATAGAAGAGTAACGCACATTGGCATAGTCCACCCGTCTGGCGACATAGGTTAGCTGCCCCTCACTGCCCAAAAACATACAGTTGAAAACGTGAAAGCCATCCGAATCCAAACCGGTCAACCAGTACATATCTTCAATACTGAAAAGAAGGATCCCATCAAGCCGCTGATCCGCAAGCGCCTGGCAAGCTTTTGTGCGACGGTTTTCCAATTCTTCCCGGGAAAAATGAAGGTGTGGCATAGCCATTTTTAACTCCTTAGCGTGCATCTCCCGCGGCAAGCCGCGGGAGATACTGTTAAGACTTTGCTAAAGCGGGGAAAAAACCAAGGATGCTCAACATATATGACCATGGAGATTAAATGTACCACCACCGCTCATGATTTCTTAAGCCATCCATAGCAAAGCTGCCAGATATCTGATCTGGAATCCCCAATTTATCGCTAACCCCCATGACTATATTAGAGAAAAGCGGAATTATAGTTCCAGCATCGTCTCGGCAGATACTCTGCATTTCAAAATACATCTCGCGGCGCTTTTCCTGGTCCATTTCAGCACGTGCCTTAAGCAGCAAATAATTGAATCGATCATTTTTCCATTTTCCAGAATTCCAGGGGGAATCAGCGGCATAGCCAACTGTGAACATCCAATCCACAGTGGGACGTCCCGCCCAAAAAGCTACACACATTGGCTTTTTAAGCCAAATGTTGCTCCAGAATCCATCGGTAGGCACCCTAATCAACGTTATGTCAACTCCAATTTTATTGACACTTTCCTTAAAAAGCTCTGCCATTGCGGTTGCTCCAGGGAAAACCTCTCCCACAGACAATTGAAGCTTTACATTTTCAAGGCCGGATTTTTTCAAATGATATTTGGCTTTATCAAAGTCAAGGTGTCGTTGAGGCAAATCAGCGGCAAAGTATTTTTGCTGTTTGCCTATTGGGTGGTCATTGCCCAGGTAACCATGGCCTCTCAATACTTTTTGCAAAAGCTCTTTTCTGTCAACTGCGTATTTCAGGGACAAACGTAAATCTTTATTGCTGAAGGGCGACTGATCGCAGTGCATCGGAATTGTGAAATGCCGGGTTGCCGCGGCATCCAAAATCCTAATTCGCGGCACTTTTGAAAAGCGATCAATGGTTTTGAGATCGACCAGTGAGATTGCATCAACTTGATCGGTTAAAAGAGCGCTCGCCTGAGCTACCATGTCCGGTAAATGTAGCGTTTCTACTTCGTCAAAATAAGGAAGTCTCTCCTTAAAATAGTTAGGGTTACGCTTGCTGACGGAACGCACTCCCGGATCCCAGGCCGTCAGTATGAAAGGACCGGTACCTATACCTTTATCCCAGTCTTTTCCTTTAGTTCCCGCTGGCGCAATTGGCAAATGCCAATCGGCCATAAGAAAGGGAAAATCTGCATTACCAGCTTTCAAATTGAAGATGACGGTATGCTTGCCATCTGCTTTAATGGATTCGATCCCGGAGACCGCAGCTTTCCCTCCTGTTGCGGTATCTGGGCTCCGATGATAGTTGATCGAATAAATTACATCCTCGGCCTCAAATGTTTTGCCGTTGTGGAATTCTACACCTTTACGCAGTTTGAAAACCCAAGTTTTGGCATCTGATGAGGCTTCGAAACTTTCCGCTAATTCCGGTATAATATCACCAATGGGGCTGATCTCTGTAAGATTGTTCCGTACCTGCCAACTTGTACTAATAGGATGAGAATCAACAATAGTTGCAGGATCTAATGTGTCTCCCACAGATCCCCCATGCAACGCCTGGCGTAACTTTCCTCCTCGTTTTGGAGAAACCGCATGAGCTGTTTTATCCCAAAAGGACGTTGCCACAGATAATGTGAGTCCAGCAGCCAAAGCCTGCTTAATAAAATCGCGGCGTGAAATTCCTGGCTTTGGAGCATTTGGCAATAACTCATTGACTTTAATCATTTTATCCTCCTTTTTTCGGTTGGCACATTAAGTGCGGTTGTTATTTATCAGAAGATGACAAATCTGATGATCTTCGTAGTTGTCTACGGGAAGCCTGAAATAAATAGTAATTGTGGCATTTTTATGACCGACATTGGTTTCATTACCAGTACACAATTTTTTATATTAAACACCGATTTTCGCGTAGGAGATCCATATAAGGTTTTGCTTGGCTCTTCGTTGTGCTATCCAAAAATAAATACGTTAAATCAAATGGTTACAGTGCGAATATGGTTGCAGAATCTCCAGGGAT